>Ga0206838_10057_pt1 | contig 35810 bp, 31 predicted proteins | sample Alteio_BWOrgCont_26_FD_152879 | JGI IMG/M metagenome (GOLD analysis project Ga0206838, IMG submission 152879) | Enriched cells from forest soil in Barre Woods Harvard Forest LTER site, Petersham, Massachusetts, United States -... | ecosystem: Environmental > Terrestrial > Soil > Temperate forest >...
AAGTAGCCCCCCATCGCATGCATCACGCCCTTGGGCTTGCCGGTGCTTCCCGAAGTATAAATAACAAAAAGCGGATCTTGCGCGAGATGGGAGGGCGCCCGGTGCTCAGTAGAAGTCTGGGCAGTGATCCAATCGGACCAGAGCAAATCATGAGGAAGAGACGCGGCGCTCATTTTTCCGGTTGTCTGCGTCTTCGATGTCGGTCGGCTCGTTTGCCGAACCAGCACGATCACTTTTTGTACACTGGGGCATCCCAAACGCATTGCTTCGTCTACTGTGGCTTTCAGCGGTATCCACCTTCCGCCACGGTACGTTCCATCGGCTGTAATGATGAGTTTTGCGCTACAATCGGAGACTCGACTCTGAATGGAGTGCGCTGAAAATCCTCCAAAAATTACATTATGAATAGCACCTATTCGCGCGCAGGCAAGCACTCCGATGGCAAGTTCAGGAACGTTGGGGAGATAGAAGGCAACGCGATCGCCCTTTCCGACTCCCAGGCTTTCGAGGGCGTTAGCCGCGCGGCAAACCTCACTTAAAAGCTCGCGAAAGGTCAGAACCCTTTCTTCTTCGGCCGTACTTCCCTCCCAAATTAACGCAGGATGATCCCCGTGCCCTGCACTTACATGGCGATCCAAGCAATTTTCCGCGACATTGAGCTCGCCGCCAAGGTACCAGCCAACGCGTCCAGTCAAATAATCCCAATCGGAAACCTGGGTCCAGGGCTTACGCCAATCGACATGGGTACGAGCCACCTCATCCCAAAATCGATCGGGTTCCTTCAAGCTGAACGCGTACACCCTCAGGTAATCTTCCCAAGAGTGAATGTCTAGCATCTCGAATACGCCCTAAGCCAAGTAGGCTGGAGCACTAATCCCGCCTGTTTCCGACCAGTCTCAAAATCGAGATGAAAAGATTGATGAAATCCAGGTAAAGGGTCAGAGCGCCAAAAATTGCACCCTTGTGTTCATCGTCGGCGCTCCCACCTCGAAGCCCCATGCTCTTAATTTTTTGTGTGTCATAAGCAGTCAACCCGGCAAACACGACGATTCCAATTGCGCTATAAACTTGTCCCGAAACTCCACCCAACATATCTGGGAAGAATATAGAAAGGATCGAAAACCCGACCATCCCGAAAAGCCCCATCATGCAAAAGGAACCCACAGGACCTAGATCGCGCTTGGTCACAAAGCCAAAGGAGGAAAGACCAGCAAACGAGAAGGCAGACAATCCAAAGACTGCCGCAATACTCTCATTCGTGTAAACCATGAAGATACTGGAAAACGTGAGGCCCGTCAGTGCGGCGTAGGTCAGATAGGTCAAGGTAGCCGTCAAGGCACTCATGCGCTGGAGAGCAAAGGAAAGGAACATCACGGCTCCGAATTGGGCGATGATCAGCATCCAAAACACTCCCCGATTCGCGAAAATGGCTTCAATCATCGCAGGGTTGTTACCAACATTGTAAGCAACAATGCCGCTGAGACACACTCCCGTCGTCATCCATAGATAGACCTTACTCATGAAACGCGCAGTCTCGGCACTTAGGCTGCTTGTCGTTTGGTACCTATATTGCGGAACTCCATTTTGATTTTGCATGGAGTCACTTTAACACAGTATTTTCACTTCGCAAAGCCCGTGGTAGCCTAGCTCAATGAAGCTTCCTCCATCAAAAATCCTTAATAATAGCAACCTGCTCCACGCTCTCATCCGCACCTTACGGGATCCCGAAACCCATTCGCTAGCTTTTCGGGAAGCGGTAGAACAAATCGGGATCGCACTTGCCTCCGAAGTCCTTCAGAGTCTCGCAACGAAAGAAACTTCGGTAACGACTTCGACCGGAGGACAGGCAACTCACCACATCGTTGACCAACTACCCGTGTTGGCAACCATCTTAAGAGCAGGACTCCCCCTTCTCCAAGGCGTGCAGCGCATCTTTCCAAGGGCGGAGGTCGGCTTTTTTGCGGCCTCCCGCGATGAACACACCGCTCAAGCCAAAACGGATTACGTGGCACTCCCGAATGTGCGGGGCAGAACGGTCATCCTGGTGGACACCATGTTGGCAACGGGAGGTTCGGCCCTGGATGCTCTGCGAATCATCGAACGGCAAAATCCAAAAGAAGTGATCGTCCTGGCGGCAATCGCGGCCGAACGTGGAATTCAGCGCATCAAAGAATTCAATTCCACGATCCGCGTGATCGCGGCGGTGATTGACCCCGTTCTTAACGACCGATCTTTTATCGTGCCTGGACTCGGGGATGCCGGAGACCGGTCCTACGGCGCGAAATGCGAGTTGAGCTAAAATGCGAAGCGCACGAACTCTGCTCGCCCTCTTTGCACTGGCATCCTTTGTACCAGCACTTGCCGCTCCGCCAAAAGCTGCGGCCCCGACCCCACCATCTAACTATGAGACTGCTACTCTCGCAGCCGGATGTTTTTGGGGTACGGAAGAATTCTTTCGCAAGGTACCCGGAGTAATGGCGACCCGAGTGGGCTATTCCGGAGGCAAGGACAAAGCCTCTTACGAGCAGGTCAGCAATGGCAACACCGGACATGCAGAAACTCTCGAGCTGAAATTCGATCCCAAGAAAATCTCGTACGAACAATTGCTCACACTATTTTTCAAAATGCATGACCCAACGACACCCAATCAACAAGGAAACGATATCGGACCCCAGTACCGGTCGGCCATCTTTACTCACTCCGAGGAGCAAAAGAAGACCGCAGAAAAACTCCTTGAGAAAATCACTCGCTCCAAGGCCTGGAGTCGCCCGATTGTAACAGAGATCAAACCGGCCGGATCATTCTTTCAGGCAGAGGACTACCACCAGAAGTACTTAGTTAAGAACCCCGGTGGCTATGACAACCATTTTCTACGGGATTTGAATTTCGATCCGGTCCAGAGATAGCTTTTCCCAATAGAATCAACGTTCCTTGACAGAGGGTCAAACGGCCCCATTCTCTTATTGTGTAAGGAGCAAACAAATGGACACCATGAATTTCATTCCCGTACTACCACTAAGAGACACAGTATTGTTTCCCGGAACGGCCTTGCCTCTTAAGATTGCCCGTTCACAAAGTGTTGAGGCCGTCACGCAGGCACAGAAGGCGAACCAGCGCGTCGTTGCCATCTCTCAAAAAATCAACAGCAATAGTGAATCTGTTCGGGCCGCCGACCTGTATCAGGTCGGAACCCTCTGCAAGATCGAAAAAATTCGGGGCAACGCTACCGACGGTTACCAGATCCTCCTGAGAGGGTTGGAGACCTTTCGCATCGAAGATATCAAAGAAAACGAAAATGGCTCGTTGTGGGCTCAGGGTCACCCGCTTCAAGACGTGGTTGAAAATGATAAGGCGATGAATGAGGCCCTTTTGAAGAGCATGAAAACTTCCGCTCAGGAAATACTGGAGCACTTGCCCGCTGACACGAGCCAGTTTTCAGAACTCCTCTCTGGCATTGGGGATCTGTCATTCTTCACTCGGCTTGTGGCTTCCAATTTGGAGATCCCTTCTGAAAAGAAGCAGGAGCTTTTAGAAATGGCATCTGTCCGAGACCGAGTGCTAGTCCTGCTCGATCTCATGCAAAAGCAAAAAGTGGATCTGAAAGTCCGGGGAGAAATTCAGGAGAAGCTTTCTCGCCGGGTCGGTAAGATGCAACGCGAGTCGATTTTGCGCGAACAGCTTAAAACCATAAAAGAAGAACTCGGCGAAACCGATGGCGCGAACGATTTTGAGAAGTACCGAGCGAAATTCGAAGAAGCCGGGTTTCCTGAGGACGTGAAGAAGGTTGCTCTCGAAGAGTTGAAACGCCTTGAGGCAATGGGATCTGCTTCACCCGAGACCCACGTCATTCGCAACTACCTGGATCTCCTGGTTGCGCTACCTTGGTCAAAATCCAGTCAGGAGGCCGGAGGCACCCTGGGCGACCTTGATCTCGAGGAGGCACGCGCTACGCTTCAGAAGGACCACTATGGTCTAGATACGATTAAAAAGCGCATTTTGCAGCATCTGGCTGTTGCGAAACTCAAGAACTCAAACCGCGGACAAATCCTCTTGTTTGTGGGCCCGCCCGGCGTGGGTAAAACGAGCCTTGGCCAAAGCATTGCGCGCGCACTCGGTCGAAAATTCGTGCGTGGGAGTCTCGGGGGTGTGCGGGACGACGCCGAAATCCGAGGCCACCGGAGAACCTACATCGGAGCAATGCCAGGACGGATCATTCAGGCGATCAAAAAAGCAGGGCAAAACGATCCCGTTTTCATGCTCGATGAAATCGACAAGATGGGACGGGGGTTTCAGGGAGACCCGGCCTCGGCACTTCTCGAAGTCCTGGACCCAGAGCAGAATTCAGCATTTCTAGATCACTATCTGGATGTGCATTTTGATCTATCGAAGGTCTTTTTTATTGCGACGGCCAATAGTTTGGAGTCCATCCCGGGCCCGCTTCTAGATCGCATGGAAATCATTGAGCTGAGCGGTTACACAACGGCAGAAAAACTGCATATTGCAAAAAACCATCTCATCCCAAAACAATTCTCCGAATTCGGTCTTACGGCCGAGCAGCTCCAAATTCCGGATGAAATTCTCCTGCGAGTCATCCACGCATACACGCGCGAAGCAGGAGTCCGGGATTTGCAGAGAAAGATTGCAACCCTGTGCCGATCTTCCGTTGAGAGGGTGCTCGGCGAGAAAGTTCATGGCGAAGCAAAATCTGAAAATCCGATTCGTCTTGACCTCAACGACGTCGAGGAGGCTCTGGGGAGCGAGCGTTTTGTCCACGAAGTCGCTGAACGCCTGAGCCCCCCGGGCGTGGTCACGGGGCTTGCCTGGACCCCTCAGGGTGGAGAAATCTTGTTCGTTGAGGCCAATCTCATGCCCGGAAAAGGGCAGCTCACCCTCACGGGTCAGCTCGGGGATGTCATGAAGGAATCCGCTCAAATTGCTCTCAGTCTAGTGCGGTCTCGCCTTGCGAGCCTAATTCCCGATTTTGAGTTCGACCGCAAGGACATCCACGTGCATGTCCCCGCAGGAGCCATCCCGAAGGATGGCCCCTCAGCTGGAGTCACGATGCTGACCACGATTGCTTCTGCATTAACAGGAAGGAGTGTGAATCCCAAACTTGCCATGACCGGTGAAATCACTCTGCGAGGGGCAGTCATGCCTGTCGGAGGGATCAAGGAAAAGGTGATCGCCGCCCACCGATCCGGAATCGAAAGAGTCATCCTTGCCAAGCGCAATCAGAAAGATTTGAAGGACGTTCCGGAGGAAGTGCGCTCGAGCCTCAAGTTTGATTTCGTGGAATCCGCAACCGATGTGCTTCGCATCGCACTTGGGATTGAGACGGATCAAATAGTGCCATCCACAGGACCCGCTGAGCCGACTTCAAAGCGGGCGAGCTAGTGCCGACCTAGAGCGACTGGCGCAGTGGGGTTCGCCTTGGGAAGCTTGTCCAGCCCAAAAAAGAACTTGAGGTCGGTAATGTCGGTTCCGTCTTCGAGGGTCTTGATGTGATCGCAGAAATCTTTGTTCCGCATCATGCCTTCTTTGGCTTTAACGACACTGGCCCGACCTCTAAAGACTTCGTTCTCACACAGTTTGCGGACGTATTCCAAGGTCGGCGGGCCAACATCATCCAGTAACCGCCTATGGGTCAATTCCACACGCCCCGCGGAAGAAGCGTAGATGTGGAGTATTTCTCTGAGAGCGCGATGCATGTCATGGAGGTAAAGCTCCGGGTTGATGATCTTCGGTCCCGCTTCATTTCCGGTTTTCACATAGGAGGCAATGGGTTTTGCAAAAGTTCCGCTCTGCTGGTTGATCTCATACAATAGTTTTCCGACAGTGCGGGGATCGGGAGTGACGAGCAACTCCCCCGCTCCGTAAACCTTGCGGCCCCTTGCCATCTGATGGTGCTTCACGCCGTATTCGAGATTGTTGTAAACTCGACCAATGGTCAGCTCCCCGTCTGCGGTAAGAACATACGAGTACCGTCCTGGTTCCTGCGGCACAGAGTTGACGAACAGGTCGACTCCGGGCTCCAAAAAATCCACGTCACTGAAGTGGTAATCCAACTTGAGCTTGGGTCCGTCTTCATCCGCTGGATTGGCCTTAACCTTGGCCAGGCGATGCTCGGTATCTTCGAGCGCATAGGCAACATAACCGTGAGAACTCAAATGGCGCGTAAGAACGCTCAAATTATTAGCTGAGAATTGAACTCCCATCGCCAGCGTGATGCTCTTCCAAGGGATGTAGCCAAGACTAGAAATCGCATTAGACTTTTTCGGTGGTTCAGTGGGTTCAATGCACTCGGCCTGTTGCTCCATGGACAGGCTCCCAAAACAAAACCGCATTGGGGCGACCACGGCGAAAAACAGGGTAGCTACGCACAAGAGCCATGGTTTCATTGTGGCTTCGGTCCGCCCATGAGCCCACCCATCATGCTGACATGGGACTTTCGAGGCAACACGCGTGACATGCCGGCAAAAATCGCATTCCGCACACCCGAGATAACGGAGGGTTGACTGCGGGCTTCGAGGGCCTTAATGACAACGTCCGCGACGCGATCGGGGGTTTGGGCCATTCCTTTTGGCAAGTCTTCGACTTTTCCACCTGCATGAACCTGGAAGTTCGTTGCGGTCACTCCGGGGTGAAGCGCGAGAACATAAATGCCCTTTTTCTTCTGTTCGTACCAAAGCGTCTCAGTGAAAGTAGTGATAAAAGATTTGGTGGCGCAATAAAGTCCGATGCCCGGCATGGGTGCGTAGGCAAGTGCTGAAGATACATTCACCAATGCGTCTCCTTTTCTCGCCGATTTTAAAAATGCGTGCGAGAGCCTCACGACTGCAAGGCAGTTCAATTGCACCATGGCCACCTGCTGCTCGATCGGCCGATCCGCAAACCCCCCCACCACTCCCACTCCTGCATTATTGACGAGGAGGTCACAATGCTCGGCCAGGAGCTCATTGACGATCTGCTGCTGGCCCACCTCGGTCGCCAAATCCGCGACGACATACCGGTGCGCAGGACCGAGAACCTGCATGAGCGCTTTTAGTTTGGTTTCATCGCGTGCGACTCCAACAACGACAAAATCGGACGCCGCTAGTTTCTTAGCGATAGAAAAACCAATTCCTTCACTTGCCCCTGTTACAAACGCTAATTTTGGCATGATGCACCCCTGTACCAACATTTTAAGCCCAAGTGGCCGATTGTCAATTGACCCAGCGTAATCGCCGGGATGTTTGAAGGTCGGGACGGGGGATGTATCCTCTCTTCGATGACATGGTGTTGCATTTACTGTTCGATTGGATTACTCATCGGCAGAAAGGTGGGCCCATGCCACAATCTGAAGTTTTAAATCCGAGTCTAGTTGGTACCTCCACGGTCGATTTTGAACAGAAGTTGCATGAGGGCAAGCTTTCTGCCAGAGAACGCATTGCACTGCTTCAAACTCAAATTGAGGCAACGGCCTTTCCTTCCCCGCCCCCCTACCACCCAGGAATGACTACCCTTCTCCAAAAACTAACAAACGTGACGAGCATTCAGTTTTTACGCGGCGCCTTCGCCGGCCCTGGCGAAACATGGGACGACATTCTCCCCCAGGGGAGGCGCAAACAACTTCATAGCACAGGGGTCACCGCTCTTTTTGAAATGCGACCTCGTCCCAACACCAAAAGTTCTACCAATCCATTTACCGGCATTTTGGGACCCGTTGCCAGCCGCGGCATTCTACGCGTGTCCAATGCCAAAGGGCCGCTCTCTGACAAGCAGCCCCATGTTCAACCCGGAATGGGGATCAAGTGGGCCATTGACGGTGCCCAATCTCTTAACGTGCTTGCGATGCCTTCTCTGATTCCGCAGCAGCGCAAAGAGGGATTGGATCAAGAAGGGAAAATGGATTTTTTCCGATTTCCGTTCACCACCCACCCCAGTATTCCTGGTGCGGACGAATTTCCTTTTATTTCGGACCCGTTTGAAGAAACGCAGAAGAGTTTTGAAAGTGACCTGTTTGAACGTCCCAATCGCCTCCCACTCGAACACCTCGGAGGTATTGAGCCAGATGGCACGAAGATCCCCCTGGATCGAGTCTGTGCCCCCTACGAGCTTTTTTTCAAACCCACCCAAGAGTTAACCGGTGCCATTGAAGACCTTAAGAAAAAAGCTGACCCCGGACTTAGAAATGCCTACCTTCTGGACATTCGTCAATTGCTCGTAGCCTTTGGCACCAAGCTCAAAGGAAAAGCTCTTTTTGACGTATTTGCTCGGCACAAGTGGAACGATCGAAAGGCCGTCTACACTCACCAGATCTTCCTCACCGGTGAGTTTGTCTCTTCTCGGTTTGGGGATGCACGTCTTTGGTTTCCCCACCATGTTCCAGAAAGTTCTCAACAGAAGACCTGCCCCTTCCACCCGAAGCCGTTACAAAACACAAGGACCCGAACGCGGTGGCTCGCTTCAACCTTAGGCCTCAAGTCAAGAGCCATTGCACCTGAAAAGCGAGGTCCGGAAGTTGAATTCGAAAGGTCGACCTGAGGAAAGGTCCACCTGAGAAAGGCTGAAATGATGCGCACCTTAGAAGAAATGGCCACGTCCGGCAACCAAGCCAAGAACTCTCCGTCCCTTTTGAAAGTCATGAATCAGAAGCTGCGCATCGCACTTTGGGATTCTGCGGCCAATGCAAATACTGCCTCTGTTACCCGAGCGACGAGACGACGCTTGGCGCATCCTGATAAGGGCTTTCGTCCGATTCAGTTTCAACATGAATCGGCCACCCGGGCCGCAGGGCAGTTCGTGGATCCGGTCCGTGAGCTTTCAGACTTGGAGTGGGCACGCTACAAGAAAACTCAAAACACGGCCGGCGTGGTTCTCAAGACGCTGGACCGAAATGCTCCTCAAAAGAATGCTCCCGAAGACGACAAAGGCCGCATTGGAATTGCGATTCCTGCCGACATTCGAATACCCCTGGGAGAGGGTCAAACGACTGCGGCGCTCGGCTACCACCTGGCCCGCTTCTTTCAGAAGAAACTCAGCCTCTATCCCCTCGGTCTCGGTCCAATCCCCGACGATCCCGAGCAATTCGACAGGATTCAAGCGAAGCACATTCAGGGAAGAGTGGCCGGCAGGGTGCCACAGTTCCTTCTGGAAGAGTACCAGAAGGGAAATGACGGAAGTTACCTTCCGGAGCTTTTCCGCCACGGTCCATTTTGCGATGAGATCCGCCACGTAGGTGGGGGGAAGATCGTTTTTCGGAGCAAGCCGGGAGTCCCCACTAAGAACCCGAATCTCTACCACCGTCTCGATTGTGAGGTCGAGATGCACTACCAGGCAGCGCAGGACCGCTTAGTGGTCGATGTCATTCGCGTTATGAAAGACGTCGACGGATCCGAGATGACTGATATTCGCCCTGGCGATTCGCGCTTCCTCCTTGCCCAACGCATCGTAGGGTCTAATTTAGCCAACCTCACTACCGCTCGCGCCCACCTGGGCATCTGCCATTTAAAAATTGGTCAGCTGTTTGCAGATTCTTTAAGAACGCTCTCCCCTTCTCACCCCATTCGAGCCTTTCTAAGTTGTTTTGCCTATCGGACCAATACCACCAACTCTCAGGTTGGATTGCTCGTGGGAGACGATGCAGCCCAGATTCCAACAGGAAAGGCCTATAGTTCAAACGTTCTTAAAAGACTATTAAACGAGTTGAACGACACGTTTAATATCCGGGAGGTCGACCCCAGGACTAACGCGGTGGATTTGGGGTTCATGACAGAGAGTTCCTCGTCCACGGGACCCGTGTTTTGCCGAAGTACATTGCCGGACGAAACAGGTACTCAGGTTGTGATGCCCTACGAGACTCTCGACCAGTGCATTACTTTATTTGAGATCTTCTTGCGCGGCGCCCGTCAAGCGGTGGACGCCCTAGAAGGTGACCACCTTTCAGCAATGCGCCTCTGGTACGAGCACATTGCCCGAAGCCTGCGGGGGGTCAGGGAATATGGACCTCTGGACTCAGATCTTACCACCGGTCGATCGCGAGACTCTCTTGCGCGTATTATCGCAGTTTTTATGCAGACGGCGACTGTGCGCCACGAAATCAAAGGGACGATCACCTGGACCGCCACTTCATTCCTGCCCGCTTTTCCCACGGCGATCAATCGCGAAAACAAGGGTGGCCTTCCAGATATTCAAGATCTATTCAATGCAGACTACGTCGCTATTTCTACCCAAGGTCTATTGCCGAGACTTCAGGACACATTAAACAACGGACAGCGGATTTTTCTAGGCTTGGCACCTCCTCTGAGTACGATACTCAATAACTCGTACCTGGGCATGCTGGAGGCCTTCCGCAAGTTTGACTCTGACCTACTTGCGAAACGTTCGGGCGTCCTCCATCCCTTCGATGTTAAGTTTCACGAGCTCGACAGCTCGGTGGGAATCTGAAGCACCCGACGTAAAGCGCTACGAACCGTATCTTCAATTCGGTGGCCTACTCCATCCAATGTACTGAAAGTGCCAGGAAAGCCGGAGCGGGTCCACTTCAGATGAGCAGACTGCGCGTCCCGTAGAGACACCGCTTCGTCCATTGAGCCATGAATGGCATCCACACGAAATTGAGGCCGAAATTCCGGCCGAAATTGAGGGTATCCTGGGATTTCATCGACCAGTGTCTCGCAACTGATTCCAACCACCTGGGTAACCCCCTCGAGAGACTGAGCTACAATGGGAGCCAGGTAACCGCCCTGCGAAAATCCAATGATGCGTTTAGGGAGGACCTTCATCCCAAGGGCCTCAATTCCGTGTTGGAGGCACTCCACTGCGGTTTGCATATCAATGAAATATTCGGCCAAAGCAGGATCGTAAAAATACCACGCGTAGGTCGCAAAATACTTATCATCTTTCTTGTGAGGCATGAGGAATGGGCCATTCGGAGCCACCACAACGGCATTCTCGGGGAGAGTCGACACAAGTTTTGAAAGAATTCTCTCTCCCGTCTCGGCAAATCCATGCAGCAGTAGGATCAGCTCGGCGGGAGAAGCCGTTGGACGAAGCCAGTAATCAAACGGAAGATGTGACTGGACAGTAAGTCGTTTCGGGCCGTGCATAGTGATCCTTTCCAGAGCAATAGAAATAAATTCCTCTCACAATTTCCTTACAATGGCACGAAATTTGATTCAGTGAAAAATTTGGTTAGCCAAAAAGCCCCGGAAGAGTTATGTTTGGCCGTAGTTGAGTGTTTAAATGTTTTTGTTTAAAAACTCTCAATGCAAGGGAAAATATCAGGAGGTTAGTGGAAAGGTTTAAAGGGAGGCTCTGTGGATTCTTTAAGGCACGTGGCAAAAGCAGCAAACGGAATTGACCACTTTTCGCTTAAGATATTAGAGGCCGTGTATCCCGTTATTATTTTCTCCCTCTTGGCTCTTTCCAGCCTATTCTCGGATTCACCCATCATTGTAGAAAAGGAAGCACCCCCATCCGTTTCAACTTTTCCTAGTGTATTGCGCTAGGACTATCTTTTCGATGTCGTGTATGAGTGGCTTATCATGCGAAGACTCTGCTGGATTCTTGCACTAGCCCTCAGTTACTTTACTGTGTCCTCGCTCTCTTACCAGCTGCAAATTGCAGGTGGTGTGACCCCCATCTGGCCTCCGGCGGGGCTAGCGCTGGCGACTCTGGTTTTGTTCGGAAGGGGCCTGTGGCCAGGTATAGCCTTGGGGCAACTCTGTTTCCAACTTTGGGCGGGCGACTATTTTAGCAACGCCCTTTTGGTCACTCTCGGCAACACGCTAGAGTCAATCGTTGCCGCTTCGCTTTTGTGCTGGAAAGGGTTTGATCCATCGTTTGGCCGATTGAAAGATTGCAGAAACTTTGTCTTTCTTGCCTGTCTTATCGGCACCATTCCCAGCGCTACCCTGGGAACGCTCAGCCTCCTACTCAAAGGGAAAATTTATTTAACTGACTTCCGACACACCTGGGGAACCTGGTGGATCAGCGACGTCTTTGGCGTCCTGATTGTCGCGCCCTTTATCATGACCTGGTGGAGTGGTGGAAAGCCGAACTGGAGAAGTGCAATCAGTAACGTGCTCGAGTTAGTTTGCGTGGACGGTCTTATTCTGTTTGCCGGGCTTTTCTTTTTTGATCTCTCGCTTGGGTTTCAAAAATCAAGTGTACCCACTCTCTGCCTCGTGTTTCCTTCAATCATCTGGGCGGCATTTCGGTTTGGTGTGCGATCGGCCGTTACGACTACCTTCCTTGCGACCATTTTTGCCGTAACTCCCACTGTGCTAGGCGCTGGGCCCCTTTCGACCTTGGATGAGTGGGAACGTCTCATGATCCTTGAGTTTGCAATGGGCACGGTCTCTATTACCGCCCTGATATTAGCATCCCTGATCGCGGAACGGACCAAGAGTGAATGGCTCGTCAAGGAGCGCACCCGAGCACTCAGGCAGAGCGAGTCCCAGCTCAAATTGATCACGGACGCCTTGCCCAGCAGCGTCGCCTATTTTGATACCGAGCTCCGCTATCAATTTGTAAATTCAACCTATATGAAGTGGCGTCTCAAATCCGTGTGCGAAGTTCTTGGAAAGAAGCTCGAGGAAGTCCTAGACGAAGAGGACTACCGAGAGGTCCTTCCTTGGGCTGAAAAGACTCTGAGAGGTCAAACGTCCACCTACGAAATGAGACTGCGCTATTGGAATCAGACCCGGGACGTCCTGGTCCAGAATATTCCAGATATAGGAGAAGACGGTAGAGCCAAGGGGTTCATTTCCGTTGTGACCGACATCTCCGAGCAAAAAAAGGCCGAAATCAATTTAAGAAAAGCGATAGAATCAGCGGACGCGGCCAATGCTGCTAAAAGTGCGTTCCTTGCGAATATGAGCCACGAAATCCGAACCCCCCTGGGATCCGTGATAGGATTTTCAGAACTTGTCGCGAATCAACAGGTCCCAGAAGAAGAGCGCGACTACTATGTTGCGGCTGTTAAACGCAATGGGGAGCTGCTCTCGAATATCATTAACGATATCTTGGATCTGTCTAAGGTCGAAGCGGGCAAGTTCGAATTAGAGAAAATGGAAACGCCCCTCTCTGAAGTCCTTTCGGACGTTACCTCCATGCTTCAGTTGCAGGCTCAAGAAAAAGGGCTCGCCCTTTCGGTGCACATAGATGAGTCGGCCCCTCGTATCATCGAGACCGACCCGCTTCGTTTTCGGCAGATACTTTTGAATGTTGTGGGCAACGCCATTAAGTTCACACAGAGAGGCTCCGTCGACGTTTCTATTTCTCAAAGCCAAACTTCCCTACGCCGCCGCATTCTTAAATGTGACATCAAGGATACCGGTCCCGGGCTTGCGGTTGAGCAGGCCACGAAGCTTTTTCAGCCGTTTGTCCAAGCCGATATCTCAACCAAACGTACCTTCGGTGGTACCGGTCTGGGACTCGCTCTTTCCAAGCGTCTTGCCAACTTACTCGGAGGGGATGTCGTTCTTTCCGAAACTGCGCCAGGGAAGGGAAGCACTTTTACTATAACGATTGATGCGGGAAATAGAAGCGAAGGGGTACCGACCTGGCACCCCTTTCATAAGCCCAGTTTCGAACTGGATGCCAGGCTCGATGGGATTCGAGTCCTACTGGTCGAAGACACTCCGGATAACCAGATGCTGGTTGGGTGCTACCTCGACTTAGCCGGAGCCAAAGTATCTGTGGCCGATCATGGCAAGGAGGCCCTGGCCAGGGTTGAGTCCGAAGACTTTGATGTCCTGCTTATGGACCTCCAGATGCCGATTATGGACGGATACGAAACCACCGCAGCGCTCCGTAAATCAGGGTATAAAAAACCCATCATCGCCCTAACTGCCCACGCAATGAAGGAAGAGCGTATTCGATGCTTGGCTTCTGGCTTTGATGACCATATTATGAAACCAGTGGATCGAGGCATCTTGCTAAAGACCATTGCCGGGCTCCACCGCGATGGACGTTGCTAGAAGTCTCAATCCGAGGTAAAAGAGGCTGAAATAAGCCATGAAAGGGATTTTGTGAACCGCATATTGGTTGTGGACGATGCAGAAGACATTCATAAGATTGTTACTGCAGCTCTCCGTTCCCAATTTGAAGTCGTCTCCGCTACCACCCTGACAGAAGCCCTGAGCCTTGTTCAAAGCAAGGCCTTTGACCTACTCCTACTAGACGTGATGCTCGCGGATGGGAGTGGTTTCATCTTCTACACCCAACTCCAAGAGCAGAGTCTCAATCCAGAAATCCTGATCGTCTTTTTAACAGGAAAAAACGACGTAAATGATCGGATTACTGGGTATTCCTTGGGTGCAGTGGACTATATTTCTAAACCCGTTGATCCTCTTGAGTTACAGGTTCGAATTGAATCCAACTTGAAACGAAGAGGGATCCTCACCAAGAGCCATGTTCTTCAAAAAGGGGATTTGAGATTCGACTTGAAACAACGACGTGTTGCCCTCGTGCGCCCCAACGGCGAAACTAAACTCAGTCTCACCGCCACGGAGTACAGCCTCCTTTTCTACTTTATCCAGAGAGAGGACCAGGTACTGAGCCGAAAGCAGATACTTTCTGCGGTTTGGCCGAACCGAATCCAGGGGAACCGACTCGTGGACGTCTACATCAGCGGACTGCGCTCGAAGCTTCTCAGCAGCCATTTTACGATCCAGTCCATCTATGGATCGGGCTATGTTTTGTGCAAGCGCAATAACCTCAGCGGCGTCGGCTAAGCTCTTCTTCGCTGATTGCCTTGAGGGCTCTTTGAACGGAGCCGTATTCCTCCTTAACGAGGGTAACGAGTGAAACGACGGAGGAAAGATCTTCCTCTTTGGCACGGTCCTCAATCCTTCTACACGTTGACATCAAGCCCATCGCACCCACGTTTCCACAGCTTGATGCCAAGGAGTGCATTTCTCTTTTGATGGATGAGAAGTCAGAAGCGGCCACTGCTTTTTCAACGACTTGCAGGCGCTCCTGGGAAGATTTCAAGAAAAGGTGGATCAGCCCCAGCAAAAAAGCACTGGTTGGTGTCAAATCACGGAGACGCTGGATCACACTCATATCAATCGGCGCCGCCGCGATCGAGCCCGTGGTTGAGAAATCCTCTTCGTGAGATGTCATAGTAACCCCTGAATAAAATTTATTGGAATTATTGTCAAGAGACCAGAAGGTAGCACCCGACAGCAGCAAAGACGGCAGCCGCGATTTTGTTCAGAAGGGCCGGTCGAACCAAGAACTTTAAACGGGCTCCCAATCCTGAGCCAATTGCCGTCACACTCCACAACGCTAACGTGGAACCGCAAAAGACCGTCCAAGGTTCGCGGTAGCGAGCCACCAAAGACGCGGACGCCAGTTGGGTGAGATCACCCCACTCAGCGACGAAAATCACAAGAAAGACTTTCGCCATATCGTTCCAAAACCCCCTACCGATAGGAGTCGCGTGACGGTCAACGTCCGAGTCTTCTTCACTCTTGCGCCACGAGTGGAACGCAAAAAGCAGGAACATCAGGGCAGCACCCATGTGCACCCAATGAGCGGGCAAAAAACCCAAGACCCCTCCCAATGCAATGGCAACGGCGCTTTGAAGCAGAAAGGCAACAGCAGCGCCCGTAAAAACAGCCAAAGGCGCACAGCGAGTGGCCATCATCACAACAATCAAGGCGGTCTTGTCCGGGATCTCGGCCAAAAAAATCAAACCATAGGTGCTCGTAAAAAGCTTCCAATCGATGGAAAACATTTACGAAACCACGTTCTGAATAACCCGTTTTCCGAGGTAGGATTCGACTACCTTAGGATTCTTTTGAATATCTTTGGGCAAGCCTTCTGCACAGACCGAGCCTTGGGTCAAAACGGTGATATGCTCGCACAAATTCATAATGAACTTCATGTCATGCTCAATTACGAGAATGACGATTTTATCTTCCAGAATTTTCTTTAGAATCCCCGCGAGCGCGATTTTTTCGACGGGATTCATTCCCGCGGCCGGTTCATCCAAAAGTAAGAGCCGTGGCTTTCGCATGAGGGCTCGGGCTATTTCCAATTTGCGCTGATCTCCGTAGGAGAGTGAAGTGGGAATGGCATCTACGGTTTTCGACAGCCCCACCAACTCCAGAACCTGCATCGCTCGATCCCTTGCTTCCTGAAAAGATCTCCGGGCGCTGGGCATTCCAAAAAGACTCTTCCAAAATGTTCCCTCCCGTTCGACTGCGGTAACCACCAGCAAATTATCAAGTACCGAGAGATGCGGAAGTAGGCGGATATTTTGAAAGGTACGCGCTATCCCCAGGCGTACGATTTCCATAGTCTCAAGCTTTTGTAACTCAACACCATCAAACGTAAGACGGCCTGAGGTAGGCTTATAAATGCCGGTCACCAAATTGAAAAGGGTGGACTTGCCTGCTCCGTTGGGTCCAATGATACCGTGAATTCCAGAACTAGGAATCCCCCAGCTCACGTCCGAAAGAGCAGCAAGCCCACCGAACTTCAGAGTAACTGCGTGAAGACTCAGCAGTTTAGAGCTCATTTCGATCCGCTGTAAGTGGCATGGTAGTCGTAGCCATCCTTCGTGAGCTTCAAAATCACAATATCAGGCTTCCCAACATTTCTATGCTCATCGAGGCTGATCATTCCAGTGACGCCATTTACGTTCTGCGTGCGCGCCAACTGCTCACGAATGAGATGGGAAAGGTCTCCTTGAGCGGGCCATTTAATCTGAGAAAGTGCCTTTTCCAGAACAAAAACAGAGTCGTACGCCAACGCACCATAGGAGCTGGGTTCAACACCAAATCTGGTTTTAAACACACTTCGGAACGCCTGAACGTTTTTCGCCGGATTTTGGTAGGAAAAGGGGTCCGTCAAGATGGCCCCGTCTGTTGCGCCAGCGGCAAGTTTGAAGAGTTGAGGACTATCCCAAGCGTCGGTACCCAGAAACTGGGATTTGACCTGGAAGGTCTTCGCCTGTTTGAAAATGATCCCCATCTTTGAATAGTAAACAGGAGCATAAATTACGTCCGCATTGAGCTTCCTGAGGTCGGTCATCTGAGGGACAAAGGACGTATCGTGATTTCCGCTGAAACTTACTGTCTTCAGGACTTTTCCGCCACGACGACCAAACTCATCCCCGAAAACCTTGCTCACATCTCGCGAATGGTCCATATCCATATCGACGAGGAGGACCGCGGTCTTAGCTTTCAAAGTATCAATCGCATAGTTGGCCATTGCGATGCCCTGGAAGCTATCGATGTAACACGCTCTGAAAATGTGATCTCCCACTTGCGTGACCTTGTCGCTCGTAGACGAAGGGCTTAACATGGGGATCTTTGCATTCTGGGCGACTGGGGCAGCTGCCAGGGTAGCCGTGCTGGTAAGGTCTCCCAAGATCACGTCTACCCGATCCGATTTGATTAACTTATTGATGGCTGTTGCCGCAAGCTCAGGAGAGCTGCGGGAGTCTTCGTAGACAAACTCCACTTCGTAGTGGCTGTTCTTCCACTTGTTTTTCAACTCTTCGATTCCAAGCTCAAAGCCGTGGCTTCCTTCGGCACCGATATCGGCCATCCCACCGGTCTTTGAGAGGAGGACGCCCACCTTCACTTTGGTCGGAGCTACGGCAGCGTGAGCTCCCGAAAACGCGAACAAAGACAAAACAACAACGCTTAACTTTCTCAGCACTAAACACCTCTTCGCTTTTCTCATCAATCGACTACTCCTATTGGTTAATGTAGGTCCCGTGAAATTTGTACCCGTCTTTCTTCAATTGCAAGATCACAATGTCGGGCTTGGGAGCATTGCGGTCCCTATCGAGCGAAATCTCTCCTGTCACTCCCTCGATTCTTTTCGTAGTAGCTAACCCGTCACGAATGCTCTCAGAGAAGCTCTTTTTCATCGGAAAGACGATTCTTGAAAGTGCGTTCTCGAGCACAAAGATGGAATCATAGGCCAAAGCGCTATAGGCACTTGGCTCCACTCCGTACGAGCCCTTGAAGTTCGCTCGGAATTTTTGAACCTTCTGCGAAGGATTCAAGTACGAAAACGTATTCGTGAAAAGACCCCCCTCAGTAGTACCCGCGGCCAAGTCAAAAAGAAGAGGACTATCCCAGGCATCGTCTCCGAGGAATTGGGCCTGGATTCCAAAGGTTCGGGCCTGTTTGAAGATGGCGCCCATTTTTGCATAATAAACAGGGGCGTAAATGGCCTGAGGATGCAAGTTTCTTAGCTCCGTCAATTGAGCAACGTTGGAGGTGTCGTGGTTCCCTCTAAAGCGCACCACTTTGAGGATTTTGCCCCCCCTCTTTTCAAACTCCTTAATGAATACCTTGCTCACGTCCCTGCTGTGGTCCATGTCCATATCCACCAGCACGGCTACCTCTTTGATCTTGAGGCGGTCAAAAGCGTAATTTGCCATTGCGATTGCTTGAACGCTATCGACGAGGCAGGCCCGAAAAACATAGTTACCCACCTGGGTGGTCTTATCACTTGTGGATGAGGGGCTCAAAAGCGGCACCTTGGCGCTCTGAGCGATGGGCGCTGCTGCCAGGGTTGTGGTGCTCGTTAGATCTCCGATAATGACGTCGACCTTGTCTCCACGGATCAGCTTATTGGTCGCAATAGCGGCTGTGTCCGGGCCGCTGCCCGCGTCCTCATAAATAAACTGCACTCGGTAGTTGGAGGTCTTCCACTTAGAAGCAAGCTCCTTCATGGCTAACTCAAACCCTCGGGCACCGGCAATTCCTATGTCTGCCAGACCGCCCGTCCGGGAGAGAAGCACGCCCACCCTCACCGTTTGGGGAATGCTCGCCCAACTTCCTCCGCACGCCATCCACCCAAGACTGAGGCCGATCCAAAATTTCCAACGCATTCTCATATCAGACCCCTAAATAAGCTTTCCGAACCAGGTCGTTGGCCATCAACTCCGAGGACGCGTCCTCATAAATCATTTCGCCCAGCTCAAGAACATAGCCGCGATTAGAAATTTCAAGAGCCATTGCAGCATTTTGCTCGGCAAGCAGTACCGAAGTACCCTTACGATTGAGCTCAACCAGGACCTGAAAGATCTTCTCAGTTACCAGGGGCGCCACTCCCAAACTGGGCTCATCGAGCAAGAGAAGACTGGGAGAAATCATCAGCGCCCGTCCGATGGCAAGCATTTGTTGCTCCCCTCCGGATAACGTTCCAGCAAGCTGAAACTTGCGCTCCTCGAGGATCGGGAAGATCTGGCTGATTTCGTCGATTCTCGTATTGATCTGCTGCTTTCTCAGCTTCGCAGAGTACGCACCGACCAAGAGGTTCTCCAGCACCGTCATGTCCGGAAACACTTGGCGCCCCTCCGGAGAGAGGCTAATTCCAAGCCCTACGACCTCGTGGCTTTTCTTCCCAAGGATACTCGTACCCTTGAATCGGATATCGCCGGAAACGGATTTGATGATCCCGATCAGGGTCTTCATCAAGGTGCTTTTTCCAGCTCCGTTTGCGCCGATAAGGGACACGATGCTCCCCTCTTCGACCCGAAGACTCACGCCCTTGAGGGCCTTAACGGAACCGTAAGATACGTGCAGATCTTTGACTTCAAGAAACGGCTTCACTTTTTGACGTCCTTACCAAAATAAACGAACTGACTCCGGACGGTTTGACCTTGAGGATCACCAACACGATCAGTGAAAAAAGGAGCATGCTATTGGCTAACATGTCCAGTCCTCCGGTGATCGAATGAGGAATGAATCGGAGCAGTTCAGGAATAATAACCAAAATAGCAGCCCCCAAAAGACTTCCCCACAACGAGTACATCCCACCGATGACGACCGCGAGTAGGATTTCGACGCTCTTTTGAAAACCAGCGGCAGTAGGACCCATGAATTGAAACGTGTGAACGTAGAGCGAACCAGCAATGCCGGTAAGCATATTGCCGACCAAAAATGCAATAAATTTGGATCGTTCAGGCGACATTCCAAAACAACGTGCCACAATTTCGTCGTCTCGCGAACACAGAACTGCATGGCCGATTCCGGTCTTATAAAAGCGCGCCAGGAAGATCCCGACCCCAAGCACCAGAAGCCAAATAATCCAAAGACTAGATAGGTGGGGAATATTAGTAAAGCCGCTGGCACCCCCGAACTGCGGAATATTATTCAAAATATTTTCCGCAATTTGCCCCAGACCCATCGTTGCCACAGCCAGGTAGTCCCCTCTTAAACGCAAGCAAGGAATGGCAACAATCGCGGAAGAAATCCCTGCGCAAACGGCCCCAAAAGCCATCCCCAGAGTCAGGAGCAAGAAGGGATTGGCAATTCCTAAAGGAGGGGCAAGGAACATCACAAAAGCCGCAGAAGCATAGCCTCCGATCGCAAAAAAGGCTGTGTGCCCCAGGGTCAGCAGCCCAGCACCACCCAAAATCAGCTGCAACCCCATCACTTCAATGGCAACAATCCCAAAGAGGCTGAGCGGCAAATTGAGATAATTAAAGAAAGAGCCCATATCAAATCTTTACCACTTGCTTCTCTCCGAATAGCCCCTGTGGCCTCACTAAGAGAATCGTAATGAGGAGCACGAAAGCCAGGGAGTCCTTCCACGCAGAAAAACCAATTCCAATCAGCACGCTCTCTGCAATACCGAGAACAAAGCCACCAATCACGGCGCCCCAGAGACTGCCTACCCCACCCAAAACTGCCGCCGCGAAGGCTTTTAGCCCCGCCGAAACACCCATCAAAGGCGTCAGCTGATTGGTGGTCACACTTTGAAAGACACTGGCAACAGTCGCAAGACAGGCGCCGATAAAAAAGGTAATCGAAATAATACGATCCACTGGGACGCCCGTTATCAGAGCAGCAGTCCGATTGCTGGCAACCGCTCGGATGCCCCGACCCGCTTTGGTTTTGTTCACGAATAGGGAGGTCAAATAAGCCAAGAGAAGGGTTACGCCAACAACCCAAAGATCAATCACTCGTACCACGAGGTGCTCGCCGTAAACCAGGATTCCGTCGGCAAACGAAAAGGGGAACGCTCGCGTTTCAGCGGAAAACACTGCTTGAATAATATTTTCGAGAAACAAACTCACCGCCACTGCCGAAATCAGCAAGATGAGTCGATTTTCATTTTGGACGGGCCGATAGATGAAATAATTGATAGCAACGGATGCCAAAGCGCACCCTATCATGCCAACGGGAATGGCGAACTGAATCGGCACTGTTAGGACGCCCAGTCCCATGACGAAGTAGGCTCCCAGCATGTAGAGGTCGCCGTGGGCGAAATTGGCAAACTTCAAAATCCCGAACACCATGGAATACCCGAGGGCGACTAAAGCGTACAAACCACCGACAGACATGCCATTGATAAGATACTGGATGAAATTCATCATGATCGGGTTTCCGGGAACGCCAACCATAAAGCCCTCACGCACTCAAATCAAGACAATAACCCAAGCATTACCCAAGACATTACTATTGACGAATACAGAGGGAGCCTCTAGTTCCTAAGAGCATGGAAATTCACGTGCTTGGCTCGACTGCTGAAAAATGGTCGGCCCGCCCTCGATACAATTCTGACGACATGATTCGATTTTTCGAAATGCCCCCGCTGCGATTTCACCCTGTTGAATTGGTTCGCTTCTTCCGCAAGGTCAAAAAATGCATGGTTCTCTATTGGGTGTCCGAGGCGAGTACAATGGAAAAATTGCCCCACCCACACGCCCTTGCCCTCCAAGCAATTCGAATCTTGATCAAGAAACCAGGAGGGCCCGCCATTGTTGTCGAGGATGCATCTGGAAACACCCCCTTGCGCAGCATTGCCGATATTGTTGTCAATGAACCTTCTGAGTACCTCAACGCTCTTAAGGAGGGGTATTTCGCGGCTGAATGCGGGCATCCGTCCTCCATTTACCGGGAGCCCATGCAAAAAGAGAGAATCGAATGGCTCAAAAAGAGCAGAACGGGTTCGCTCCTGGAAATCGGGTGCTCCACAGGGTTTGTATTGAATCATGTGGGTGGAGGTGTGGGGGTTGATGTGGACGCTCTTCGGCTTGAGTATGCCCGGCGCAGATTTCCGAAGAACCAATTTGTCCAAACGGACGCCAGTCAAATGCCCTTTGAAGAGGATCAGTTTGATACCGTCATGATCCCTGACATTTTGGAGCACGTTGAGCCTGAGCACGCACAGAAAATCATCAACGAGGCCAAAAGAGTCGGCAAGAAGCTTCTCATCACCGTACCGAATGCCGGCAAAGCGAATTACGACAAAGATCTGGTTGAAAATCCCGAGCACCGGTGGTTTCCCACCGAACCGATGGTCCAGGCGATGGTCGGACCAAAGGCCCAGGTGGAGCTTTCACCAGGTCAAGATTTCATCTACGTGACATTCAGGAAGGAATCAACCCAGCCCTAAAGGGCGAGGTTTCCCTCTCCTCGGTGATCCTCTTTTTCAGGTGCAGACGCCACCGAGCTTTTGAGCACATTTTCGGCGATGGCGCGGGCTTGTGAGCGAATCTCAGGCACTGCAACGGACTCCCATAAATTGCCGTGCTGCGAGAAGCCCAAAGTAAAGAGCCGAGGTTGGACCTTTCCCAGTGCATCCAATAGGTGGCCGTCAGGGAGAGCAAGCAAGCCCTTGCCCAGGGGCCCTGACTTCATGAGGCCTTTTTTAAGGGAGCTTGCGATCAGGGGGGCCTCGACGCGCCCGTAATTCGTCTCCAAACCCATACAGGAAATCACAAGATCAAGGTGGCTTTCAGCTTCCTTCGGGGCTTCCTTTAGAACTTTGTACCGGAGCACCACTTTTGCTTCCGTTTGGTCAATGCCTGTGACCAGGGCCTTTTTAATCTGAAAGAAGCCTCTCTCTTGCAGAGTCTGGATTCGAGAGGCCACCTCGGGGGCAATGCGATGGCGGTGCACATCCCAAATACCCTGCAAATGCCGCAAAAAGCGTTTGCGGGTGTGAGTATCCATTTTGCCCCAAATCACCTGAGTGTGAGGTCGAAACGAATCGATAAGGCTCTGCCAGGGAGCACCCTGTAACTTGGTACCACTGAGCCGGGTGCGAGCTAAGCCGAACAGGCAAGCAAGGCTCTGCAGGCGATCCCAATCCGCGCTCCAATCGTAGGTCACCTTTTTGGCAAAGCTCATACGATTGTGGGCCAGAGGCATCTGGCCGTTTTTTGCAAATACGGCGATCGGCCCCTTCCAATCCAGGTCAGAAAGCCAAAGGAGCATATCCACAGCAGAAAGCCCACTCCCCACGAGGGCTACGGACGATTCTTTAGAAAAGGAAGCCGGATCAAACCCCCTCCACGGATTGCGGATCAATCTCCGATCGTTGGGATGAAAATACAGACCGCTTGCCAGTACAACCTGCTTTGCACTGAAGGTCTGCCCTGCCCCTGTTGCCACCAGCCAGCCATTCGCCCTGGAAGCCAATTCGATGGCCTCCTGATGAACGACTTCAAAGGAGAGGGAAGGGTTCTGACGAACGGCTTCCTTCTCTGCGTCATCCACGAGTTCGCTCAGATACTGGCCGTACCACTGACGAGGAATGAATCCCAGGGGATCTGCGTCTCTCCCTCGTGCTGTAAGCCACCTCAATAGATGATCGGGTTCTTCGACATAAGCACTCATGGCCTGAGAAGGTACGTTCAAGACGTGAGAAAGACTCGGGGCACCGTAGGCGACTCCCAATCCCAGAATCCGCTCCTTTGCCAGGAGGGTGATTGAAATGGGTCTTTTTGAGGCTGCCGCCATCTTGAGTAGATTCGCAGCTACAAGGCTGCCACTGCAGCCACCGCCGACTATAAGTACGTCGCTTTCTTTATCTACCCTCATGGAAAAGACAAATCATGTGCGAATCGAATTGGCAAGCCTGACTTACCCAGCTATGAAAGATGCGGGATGTGGATTGTACGACTTGCGCTTCGGCGCCCCTATACGATTGCCGTAGGCGCAATTTTGATCTTTTTGATGGGTCTTTTGTCGCTGAGAACCATGCTGGTGGATATCTTTCCCATCATCGACATCCCGGTGGTGGGGGTAGTCTGGGCATACCCGGGCCTTTCTGCCATCGATATGGAACGCCGAGTGGTTCTGCTGAGCGAGAGAGCCTACTCGAGTACGGTCAACGGTATTTCTAAAATCGAATCCCTTTCCGTGCCGGGAATCGGATTACTCCGAATCTATTTTCAGCCGGGCATTGAGATTGGAGCGGCCATTGCCCAGATCAGCTCGGTTTCTTCAACGGCCTTAAGGTCCATGCCACCCGGAATGACCTCACCGGTGGTCGTCCAATCCAATGCTTCGAACGTTCCTATTGCCCAGCTCACGGTAGAAAGCGATTCGATGCCGGAAGAACAGATCTTCGACTATGGGTTGAACTTCATCCGAGTACGCCTCTACACCCTTGCAGGCCTGGCCATCCCGGCGCCTTACGGTGGGAAAAGCCGCCAGGTCAATATCGACATCGACCCTTCGATCACCAACGCAAAGGGACTTTCTCCCAACGATGTGGTCAATGCGCTTCAGTCCTCCAATATCATTCTTCCGGCCGGCACAGCTCGGATCGGAAATTTCGAATACAATATCATCCTCAACGCAAGTCCCGAGACCCTGGAAGAATTTCGAAAGATCCCGGTCAAGGTCGTAGGTGGGCAGCCGGTAACGATCGGAGATTTGGCCCAAGTCTCGGATTCCTTCGCCGATCAGACCAACGTCGTCCGGGTCAACGGTAAGCGGGCAACGTTCCTCAATCTGCTCAAGAAGGCCAGTGCCTCGACCCTTGAGGTCATCCAATCCGTAAAAGCCCTGATTCCTTCGATCCAGAGTATGGCTCCCAAGGGGCTTACGATTAAAATGAATTTTGACCAATCCACTTTTGTACGAGCTGCCATTGGAAGCGTCCTGCGCGAGGCTCTCATTTCTTCGATTCTGGTTTCGGTGATGATCTTGCTTTTTTTAGCGAGCTGGCGGAGCGTGATTATCGTCTGCACTTCTATCCCCTTGGCGATTTTCACGGCGATTATCGGCCTGAAGCTCACCGGCAATTCCATCAACATCATGACGCTCGGCGGACTGTCGCTCGCAATTGGCATGCTTGTGGACGACGCCACCGTTGAAGTAGAAAACATCCACCGGAACAGAAATCTAGGGCTTCCCCTGACCGTGGCAATTCTCACGGGCGCCCAGCAAATCGCGCTTCCGGCGATCATGGCGACGCTCGCCATTTGCATTGTCTTTTTTCCAGTGGTTCTGTTGACCGGACCCGCGCGGTTTTTATTCACGCCGATGGCTTTGTCCGTCGTTTTTTCAATGCTGGCGTCCTACGTTCTGTCAAGGACGCTAGTACCCATTCTTTCTCGTATGCTGATGGAGGGAGAGGACCACTCTTCCCACGGAATTCAAACCCATGGAATTTTTCTCAAGTTCGGACGTTTTTTCGATCGGCTCCAACAAAGCTACGTACACCTCCTCAAGATGGTGCTCGAAAATCGGAGCTTCGTCCTTTGGGTCTCTCTCGGACTATTGATTATCACGGGGTTTCTGCCCTTTGTCATCGGAACTGATTTTTTTCCGACCACGGACACTGGCCTGATGAAGCTGCATTTTCGCGCTCCTGCCGGGACTCGCATCGAAGAGACTGAGGTCCTCGTTGCAGAGGCCGAAACGCATATCCGCTCGATCATTCCGGCAGATGAGCTTGAGACGATTAACTCGATGATCGGAATTCCCATTTCGTACAACATGGCCTTTGTGCCGACCGATAACGTTGGCGGAATGGACGCCGAAATCCTCATCGCGCTCAAAGAAAACCATAGCCCCACCGAAAAATACATGAAGCTCATCCGCAAGGATTTGACCGCAACCTTCCCGGGAGCTTATGCCTACTTCCAACCGGCTGATATCGTAAACCAGGTCCTCAATTTCGGACTGAGTGCCCCCATCGATGTGCAAATCGAATACGCGGACGTGAACAAATCGGTGGGGTACGCCCAAACTCTCATGAGCCGCATGAAGGCCATCCCGGGCACCGCGGATGTAGCCTTTAAGCAGATTTTTGACTATCCCACGATCAGACTCGATGTGGATCGCGTTCGCGCCGCCCAACTCGGGCTCTCTCAACGAGACGTGGCCAATAGTTTGTTGATTTCCTTGTCCTCCAGCTCCATGGTGGCACCTTCCTTCTACCTCAATCCTCATAACAACGTGAATTACCCAGTTGCTGTGAAGGTGCCTCTTCAAAATTTGAGCACGGTAGAAGACGTGCTTCTGACGCCGATTACCCCCCCTTCGGGATTCCTTCAAGCGGATGGCATCGCTTCACCCCTGGACATACCGCGGTCCCAAACTCAAAGACTAGGAAACCTTGGCTCCATGACGGCTTCGACTGCACTCAATTCGATCAATCACTCCAATGTACAAAGAGTACTGAACGTCACATCGAATGTCGAAGGAAGAGATCTTGGATCCGTGGTCAACGATATTCAAAGCGAAATTCGCAAACTGGGACAACTTCCTGCAGGAATGTCGATTTCCGTTCGTGGACAGGGAGAGGTCATGCAGGAGTCTTTTAAAGCTCTGGGACTAGGGCTCATTATCGCTGCTCTGCTCGTGTATTTATTGATGGTCATTTTGTTTCAGTCCTGGCTCGATCCCTTCATTGTGATGATTGCCGTTCCGGGGGCGCTGGTGGGGATTCTTTGGACGATGCTTCTCACGGGCACGACGGTCAACGTGGTTTCATTCATGGGCTCGATCATGGCAGTTGGTATCGCAGCCTCCAACTCGATCCTGCTCGTTAATTTTGCCAACGACATGAGAACCGAAAAAGGTCTTTCCCCTCTTGAAGCAGCACTGGAAGCAGGCAAGACCCGCCTCAGACCTGTACTTATGACCGCAATTGCCATGATTCTTGGAATGCTTCCGGCCGCTCTGGCCCTCGGCGAGGGAGGCGAACAAAACGCGCCGTTGGGTAGAGTGGTGATCGGAGGACTCCTGATGGCCACCTGTGTCACTTTAATCATCGTGCCTGTTGTCTATTCGTTGTTGAGAATCGAGCTGCCAACGAAACACCTCCTAGATGAAAGGCTTGATAAAGAAGAAAAGGCGCGGGGGACATCATGAAGGCTCAAAGTCTTAAAAAAACCAAGTTGGCGGGTTGGATCCGATCCCTCACAGCGCCCATTCAACAGGCCAGTAGTGCAGCTCCCCCTTCCCTACAAAAGGGCGGCAAATTCCTCTTGCTCGGCGCACTTGGCATTTTGCTTCTGATCTCCTCCTTCAGGTGGGTTGAGGTCAAGCGGGAGGCGCACTCGCGGGAAGCAGAGTTACGCGCAGGACCTCTCGTTCGCATTGCCTCCGTGACCCGCTCTCAGGCTGAACGGACGATCAATGTCATTGGAGAAACCAAACCCTACGCCAGCGTCACCCTCTATGCAAAAGTGAGCGGCTACCTCAAAGAAGTCCGCGTCGACAAGGGAGATGTGGTCAAAAAAGGGCAGATTCTAGCCATCATTGAATCACCGGAAACCGACAAGGAATATCTGGCGGCGCTTGCGGATGCCACGAACAAAAAAAACATCGCCAATCGGATGAAGGCCCTTCTTGCTAAGAATCTCGTTTCGCAGCAAGAAGCCGAACAAGCCATCTCTGACGCAGATGTCACCCAGGCTCGCCTGGACACTCAAGCTATTCAAAAGGACTACGAAACCCTCCGTGCACCCTTTGCAGGCACGGTTACCTCTCGGTACGCGGATGCGGGCGCCTTGATGCAAAACGCCGCCAATTCGCAGACCTCGTCTTTGCCCGTCGTGACCGTCTCCCAAATCAACGAGTTGCGGATCTACGTCTATCTGGATCAGAAGGATGCGACTTTTATCAAAAAAGGAGACGCTGTTGTTGTTTCGTTACCCGAAAGGCCCGAGTTCAGACGTACCGGCACCGTCACGCGTCTCTCGGGAGAGCTGGACACCCGAACCAGAATGCTTCTGACAGAGGTCGACCTGGAGAACAAAAACAACGACGTTGTAGCCGGAAGCTTTGTTCAGGTGTCTCTCAAGATCTCTACACCCCGTTACCTTGAAATTCCGGTAGAATCCCTCGTTCTCAAGCAGGATAAAAGCCTGGTTCCGGTACTGCAAAAAGACAACACCGTGTCCTTTAAGGAGGTCCGGGTCTTTGACAACGACGGCAAGAAGATTCAAATCCTCTCGGGCCTTTCGGAAGGAGATCAGGTCGCCCTGAACTTGGGGACATCTGTCCCCGAAGGAGGTCGAGTCAGGCCGATTGTTCCTGAAAGTAAGCCGGAGACCAAAGCGGAGCCTAAAAAATGAAGTGCCTTCTGGGGATTGTGCTTCTGGCTCTGCCATCAACGGGACGCGCCGAAGTTCCCCAGCAAGCTTTAGAATTGCTTCAAACCCCAATGGAAATGAGTTCCCATGACCTCCCTCCCACCGGACAACCCGCGATAGCTCAAGAGCCCGTTCTTTCGCTTGAAAGCTGTGTGCAGCTTGCCCTACGTTCGGCCACGGATATTCTAAAAGCAAAAAACGATCGTGAATCGGCCAGTATGCAGCTCCTTCAAGGGTGGGCGCAGTTCTTGCCGAATCTTCAATCCAGTGGGAATTACACTTATCAAAACGGGACAAGCTACTTCGCGCTTGCGACCCCCGTGCTGGTCAACACCAATAACGTGGGCCTAGGCTACACAGTGAGTAGCACCCTGAATATCTTTAACGGTTTTGCAGACATCTCGAATTTAAAGTCAGCTCTATTCAAAAAAGAGGCTTCTGATCTCACCCTTTTTCGAGCCAAGCAATCTGTGGTTTTAGATGCAACCCAAACCTTTCTTCAAGTAATTCTGGATAACCAATTGCTTCGGATCGCAAAGAAAAACCTGGCCCTGTCTCAGGCAAGGCAGAGTCTTCTAGAAGAGCAGACCCGGGTGGGCGTTCGTAATCTTTCTGATCTTTTTCGCCAGCAGGCCCAAACTAGTGCCGATGAGCTGCTCCTGATCAATTCGCAAAATAAGGTCCGCACGGATCAGATCTTGCTGCTGCGCAAGCTCAGGTTGGATGTTTCGCGCAACTACCAATTGAAAGAGCCGCTCATTGAGCCGGGCAAAGCTGATTTACAATTTCAAGATGAGAGCCAGATGATCCGTAATGCGCTCGAAAAGCGCGCGGATCTGAAGGCCTCCCAGGCAGCAGCCGACGCTGGCCGCTGGGACGTCCGCAATGCACGTGCCGCTTACTTGCCACATTTGGATCTGGGCTTCAATTTAGTTTCAGGCGCCAGGCTCCTGCACCAGCAGACCGTTGCAGGGGTCAACGTAGTACCACCCACACAGACCGACTTATTTGCCCAACTCGGCCCCCAGACTTATTACACAGCAGGTCTGACCCTTACCTTTAACCTCTTTGACCGTTGGATTTCACGTCTTGCCGTAGCAAAGGCCCAAAATATTGCCGATAACCTGTCGGTGGACGCTCAGGATCAGTTCCTCAAGGTCCAGGGAGACGTCCGCCAGGCCTACGGAGATTATCAGACCTCCTTGCAGCAATTGGACTCATCCCGAAAAGGACAGGAGGCCGCGCAGAAGGCTTACGAAGTGACCCAGGGACGCTACGAAGTCGGCTCGGCGAGTTTCGTTGACTTGATCACTGCCCAGGTGGCGTTGGTTCAGGCGGAGGCGAATCGGGCACAGGCGTTGATCGGATTTTTACTCCAGACGAAGACCATGGACTTTGCTCAGGGCCTAACCCCCGTGGATGGCAGCTAACTAGTCGCCCCCGGCGAAATAGGATTTTTGACTTTAGACGAGGAGGATTTTGCGAAAAGACCGGAGTTTACACATAGTAAATGAGGATCTTTGAGTAAAATCCGACAAAGTATAAAGTCAAAAGGACATTTCGCTAGTTGCATTGTTTCTGGGATTCGGCCTGGGAAATCTGGTCCTTAACGAAACCCGCACGCGTGATGGAATCCTTGCGCCCGAGAAGTTCTTTTCCACCCCGACGATCATCCACTTGGCACGAATAGTCGCTCCCTGCTTGGTACTCTTTTACGAAGTCGTCAACTTTCTTGCGATCCGTCTCAAAATCGACGCAAGCCGGGTATTTTTTCTGCAAAATATCGTCCACGTATTTAACGAGCAACGGTGAAATGGTTGAGCTCCATTTGTCTGAAAAGGCCGCACATTCCGGAGCTACTGGCATTGTGGCCGGATTCAAAGGATCTGCAGCGCTGGCAGGCGTCACGGAGGGGCCCGCTCCCGGAATAGGCGAAGCTACAGAAGGAGGGCTGGCAGGTGATTTGGCAGGGGGAAGGGCCGGACTCAGTAAGGGCACCGAAGCGGCAACTGCTGCGGGAATGCCAGTGGTCAAAGCGGCTATATCGTCGTCCGAACAATTGACTTGAGTCCTCAAATGTTTCAACGCTGCTTCTTGAGTGCTGAAAACTTTTACTGAAAAACCGGCGGATTCAGATTTTTCTCCAGACACCCAAAGTTGGTCTGAATACACGAGGTACGCTCCGGCTCGAGTCGCATTGCCCCCGCATTTTCCGAAGGCGAATTCCAACTCAGAGATCGTGCTCAAATGTTTGTAATCGCATTGGCGGTCCATCGTCTTTTTCAAAGCAGCCTGCCTGAGTTCCTCTTCCTTTTTGAACTCAACCATCTTTTTAGCGCCGACGGGACTTTTGTACTTTTCTCTGAAAAAGACAGGACAAAGAGTCTTAAACGAGATTTCGTCAAGAAGACCGTCCGCCCTGGCCCCAGATGGGATGCCCAAAGTCGAAATGCCCAAAGAAATATAAAGTAACGCTAGAAGGACACCGCGCAGCTTTGAAACGTTCATCCCCCAATTCTATAGGAAGCCAATTCTATAGCAAGTAAGGATGAAATGTCGGCTAGTTGGAAGGACCAATCGCACGAAACAGGGTATTAAACCAGCCCTGGACCGAATTGCGATCGGCTTCTTGTGTAAGGCCCGGCTTGCCGTAGATAAAGGCGAGCGGGGTGGTGGAACCCCAGAGGTTGCGGGAATTTAGGAATACCTGGCTCAACAATTGTTCTGAATCCTGGCTGTTGGCGACCAAAAAGTGGGTAAAGCTCACATGCTGGTGGTCTTCTGAAACGGCCACCACCCAAAATCTGGAATAGCCGCAGGCGGGCACCAGCCCCAAACGCAAATTATCAGGAGAAAAGTACGCTCCATCGTGCCAATTGACATTTCGGATTCCGAAGGAGCCCACTGGCGCCTGGGCACTGGAAGTGTGTTCCGCCTGATAAATTCCACCACCGAAGACACCCACGGAAATCGGACTATTGAAATTCGGCATCGTAATCCCTAGGTTAGGCACTATAGTGCGCCCAGGCTCCCAGGTAGCCAGCCACGGGTGAAAAACAAGATTATAGGCGGGTTGGGGAGCGTCCAGGGTGGAGTCCTGAACTTGACCAAGCGCGATAGCGATGAACTGGGTGTCCACCGACTTCAGATGATCAAATAGGCTTTCGGCTGTAACTGTCTGCTGGACCGAAAGTACCTGGGCCAGACTGTCTTTAATTTCAGTTGAGAGAACGTTGGGTAGCCAAGCAGGGTCGAGCTGGATCAAGGCCAGGCGCTTTCTAAAATTGTAGGCTTCACTGCGATAGTGCCCCATCATCGGTATCCCGTCCATGGCGCCACCCAATCCAGGTGCAAACTTGCCATGTAGACTGAGCTGAAATTCAGGGTATCCAGAGCTCGCATTCAGGACGTCTCTCACGTATTCCGTGGTCTCATGAGGACGTTTTTTCGAAACCACCCCATTCTTAAATCGGAGTAAAAGGTGCTTCGAATCTGCGACTGAGACGGTATTTTCGGGAAACTCAACCACGCCACTCTGACAGACCTGTGGCGGCGTTACCGTCGGGACCGCTCTCACATTCTGCTGAATCTGCGCTGGAGACGGGTCATCGCAGGCCGTCAAAAAAGAAACAGAAAGGACAAAAGCCGCTCCCAAACCCAGAGAATACCGTGAAGTCATGTAATTCCTCATCTTCTTTAACCCGCTCAGCGCAGACGGCAATCTCGCGGGAGTTAGAAATTACACTATCTTTAAATACAAATCCACCCCTTATTTTGACACGAATCAAATGCCAAAATCAGCAGCTCCGTAAACCTCTTGAATGCATGGCATTTCGTCCAGAATCAGCTTCTTTTGGGATTCAAGCTGGTTCACCGTGGAACGATTGAACCATGCCCAGTCGGTCGTCTTTTCCTTGTGAAGTGTCATCGGTTGATCCTTGCTGACCACCGGTTTACGAAAAATATGGTAGGTGTAGTCGTATTCAGGGTATCGAATGTAAACAGTCTTAACAAACTGGGGCTTCTCGATTTGAAGACCGCTCTCCTCAAAAACCTCTCTTACGCAAGCCTGCTCGGGAGTTTCTCCGGACCTTACCCGACCTCCGGGAATTGCCCAGGTGCCGCCTTGGATTTCGCCCGGGGCGCGGAGTACAAAAAGGACTTCTCCCTGGTGCTCTAGAAAACAAGCCGAGACTTCGAGGGTCGATTTAAAATCAGCAGGTCTGCTTTCGCGGGAAAAAATCATAAATCCTCCTTAACGCTGTGAGTTATTCCATGTTCTATCCCAATTTTCTGTTCGATTCAAGGCTGGCAATTCGAGGCTAGCAATCTCGGGCAGTGGGTCTATAATTTGGAAATGACTAGCAAGGAAAAACAGGGGTTTGCCGCACTCGCAGCGGTGATCACGGTCGGTATGATTGGCTATTGGGCTTTACGGCATTCCAAAAAGGAAGCGCCGCTGCCTATGTCCTCTCCGGTGGCCCCGACGGCTCAGAACGAAATTCCTGCTCCCGCAGCGCCTCTTTACCCGATTCCTGCGGAAAGCGAGCTCCCAAAAGAAACACTTCCCGCAGACAAAAGCCCCACCCCTCATTTGGACGAGAGTGACCCCAGCATTGCCGGAGGCCTGAGGGACCTTTTCGGAAGTGACCGGGTTGCCTCCCTCTTTCATTTGAGGGACATCGTGAGACGCATTGTGGTTACCATTGACAATGCCCCAAAACGGCAGCAACCGGCACAGGAGTTCTTACCCATCAAACTGCCTGAACCCGGCTTCTTAGTCGCTGGTAGCGCCATCAGCCCTAAAAACTTTGCCCGCTACCACCCCTACGTGGAGCTGATCAGCTCTGTTGACATGGCCAAGCTGGCAGCCCTCTACATTCACTACTACCCGCTCTTTCAGTCGGCCTACCGCGACCTCGGCTCAGAGGGGTACTTCAATGACCGACTGATTGAAGTGATTGACCATCTCCTCGATACTCCCAACGCACCGGGGGCCATTCGGGTCAAAAAACCTGCTCCCCATTACAAATACAAATTTGAAATGGACGCATTCGAGGCCCTATCATTCTCGCAAAAAATTCTAATAAGAATAGGATTTGAAAACGCGCAGATTGTCAAACGGCAACTGCGCCACCTTCGCAAGTCTCTGGCCCATTTCAAAAAGTGAGCGAAAATTTCTTCGGTCTTGAAAATTTGAGTAGAAGACTTTAAAAGTGCGACTCCACTATGAAGTTGCACCCAAGAGCGAAACCCCCAATTTCCTCCTCCCCCCTCCTTCGGTCTGTCTTATTATTGGTGGCCGGCTTGAATCTCTGGTGTCAGATGGGATCTGCAGGTGAACCTTGTAATGGCAGGTTGTCCTACTGCACGCGAAATTACCTCTCGATGGTCAATGCGACCACCCATAACTGTAGCGCCGATCGACCCCAGATATGGCTCAAACCTTTGCGGACTAATATTCACAACCAGGACATCCCGCTCCTGGAGCAACTGCGAGCAGGTATTCGTGGCGTCAAAATCAATGTCCACGCCCACGAAGGCGAGGCTCTTGCCTGTCATGGCCTAAAAACGAAACACAAGCGGGCCATTTCCGAACGAGTCTGTGGCTGGCTGGGACGGTTCTCCGACCGCTGCCGAAGCTTCTTTGAGAGAATCAATCCCTGCAGTGTGGACCCAGCCACTCGCCCTTTGGAAGAGCTATTGACTGAAATCAAACGGTACGTAGACGAAGCTCCCCGTGTGGTGCTCACTCTTTTCTTGGAAGATCACCTTCATGACTTTGAAGACCTCCAGCGGATTTTCAAAAAGACAGGCCTAGAAAGCGAGCTCTATGTTCACTCTCGTTTCGGTTCGCAGTGGCCGAATCTTGGAGAGATGATCGGCCAGCATTCCCGGATTGTGGTCTTTGTCGATTCAGATCACAACCCTGACTCCAAGGGCAGAATGCTTGAAGAGTTCCCCCAATTTCTTTCTTTTAAGAACAACGTCTGGAGCACCCGTCATAGATTCGCGAATGCAGGCGCCCTGGAAAACGATCAGCCTTTCGAAGAAGCCCCCAATAGAGAGGTCAGAGTCTTTCAGCATTTCACGACGCGCTTTCTTGCCGGTGATCCAAAAGACGCTGCGGTCGTCAACTCAGCAGAGGTCCTTGAGAAGCGCCTGTATCGCTACGTGGCAAAATTCGGTTTGTTTCAATTCCTCTGGGTGGATTTTTTTGAATACCCCCTCGATCGCCGCGGTGTCCTGCAATTGGTTGACGAAATCAATGACCGCGCAATCGTGACAGATTAGTATTAAGGCTAGAATGAAGGCGGAGCCCTAAAATGAAAAAGTCCCACTTAGCAACCCTTCTCATCGCCCTTGCCGGCGCCCTCTATGGTTGTCTGGGGTTCTTTGGCACGCTCGTCATTCGAGAAGGAATTTCAGTTTCCAGCATGCTTTTTTGGAGGTTCCTGACAGCGACTGTCTTTCTACTTGCCCTGGGTTTAAAGGATGTTCGCGAGGCCAGCTGGAAAGATCTAAGGACTTCAGCTGTACCCGCCCTCCTCTACTGTCTTTCAACCGGGACTTACTTCCTCTCCAGTCGAACGATCGGTACCGGCCTGGGTATGGTCATTTTCTTCACCTACCCGGTATTTATCTATTTGGGGCTCTTTTTTCTGATGAAAGAACCCATCACCCGGCAATCCTGGGCAGCCCTCATTGTGGTGGCAATCGGATTTACGATTTTGAATATCAATTTGGATACGACCTTGCTGGGCTTTGAGGGAGTTCTCTTTGGAATGGTTTCGTCGCTCACCTGGGCTGCCTATATGATCATCAGCAAGCGCCAGTCCCGCAGAATCAATCCGATGCTCACTTCGTTTTGTTTGTGCGCAGCCTGCAGCCTGTATTTTCTTGCCTCAACGCCCATGGAAGGGACATTGAGCATTCCTCGCTCTCCTTACTGCTGGCTACTCATTTTGGCGCTGGGAATCCTTCCAACGTCTTTGCCCATCCTGTTGATGCTGAAAGGCCTTAAGTCCATCAGTGCTGACCGTGCCGGCGTCCTAGCCGTGCTTGAGCCGGTCTTTACCGTCTTTGTTGGGATACTGTTTTTGCACGAGACCCTGACATTCACTCAAATGGTCGGCATTGCAATCATTCTTGGCGGGGCGACGGGGGCTGGTTTAGGAGCCGCTGAAGGGTAATGCGCTCGCTCTCAAAGAGAGCCTGAGTCTTTTTTTGCCCCCTCTTTCGCTCTAACTTCCGAAGGCCAAAATGAAAGCGTGCGCAGTCGGCAAAAAAGTTTGAAAAAAGAAGGTTAATTCCAGCCCCTCCTAAGGCACCTGCAATCGGCGCGGATTGAGCGAGGAGTTTGCGTGAAATATTGATTTCAAAATGCGCAGCAATATCAGAAATAAAGCGCACCAGGATCGGCGCCGAGCCCTGCTGTACAGCCGCAAGAAGATCCGCCGTACTCGTTGCTGCAATATAGGCCGATGCTTGTTCGATCAATTTC
>Ga0206838_10059_pt1 | contig 35645 bp, 30 predicted proteins | sample Alteio_BWOrgCont_26_FD_152879 | JGI IMG/M metagenome (GOLD analysis project Ga0206838, IMG submission 152879) | Enriched cells from forest soil in Barre Woods Harvard Forest LTER site, Petersham, Massachusetts, United States -... | ecosystem: Environmental > Terrestrial > Soil > Temperate forest >...
GATGGCAAAATCCGAGACCTGGCTGCGCTCCAATCCCAGCCTTTAAAAGGGGCTACGGGGCAAACCGTGGAAGAAGCGCGCCAAGCCTTGATTAGCAAGGTCGGTGAGAATGTTTTGCTGCGTCGCTTGGTTTTCTCTGCGCCTTTAGACAATTCCGCCACGCAAACCATTGGTGTTTATCGCCACGGTGACCGCATTGGCGTGATTGTCGAGCTAGACGTCGATAACAAAGAGTTGGCAAAAGATCTGGCCATGCACATTGCCGCCAGCCGTCCTTTAGTCATTACTCCAGAGCAAGTGTCTGCAGAGCTCGTGGCCAAAGAAAAAGAAATTTATTCCGCCCAAGCAGCCAACAGCGGCAAGCCCAAGGACATCATTGAAAAAATGGTCCAAGGTAAGCTGAAGAGCTTCTTGAGTGAAGTCAGCTTGGTGGGCCAGCCTTTTGTAAAAGACCCCAATCAAACCGTGGGCGATTTGCTGAATAAGCATAGAGCCAAGGTGCTCGCTTTCCAGCGTTATGAGGTGGGTGAGGGCATTGAAAAAGAAGAAGAAGATTTTGCGCAGGCAGTGATGTCACAAGTCCAGGGAACTTAATATGGAACAACAAGCGGTTCAGCTGAAGTATCGCCGCATTTTATTAAAGTTGAGTGGCGAAGCCCTGCAGGGTGACAATTTATTTGGCATTGATGCGAGCAAGTTAGGGCGCATTAGCGAAGAGGTTGCCAGTTTGACCGAGCTGGGCGCGCAAGTGGCCTTGGTCGTGGGTGGCGGAAACCTCATTCGTGGGGCTGACTTGTGTGTGGGTGGCATTGATCGGGTCGCGGCGGATCAAATGGGCATGCTGGCAACCATTGTTAATGGTTTGGCTTTGAGAGATGCTTTCACCAAGAAAAACCTCTCGGTTTCCCTGATGTCCGCTTTTTCAATTCACGGCATGACTGAAACCTATGATAATTATTTGGCGCGTGAGAAACTCAGCCAGGGGAAGGTCGTCATTCTGGTCGGCGGCACGGGTAACCCCCTGGTGACCACGGATTCAGCAGCAGCCTTGCGTGGCATTGAAATCAACGCTGATATTGTTGTAAAAGCCACCAAGGTGGATGCCGTGTGTTCCGACGATCCCATCCGCAATCCTGAAGCCAAGCGCTTTACGCATTTAACGTATGATGAAGTCCTGGAAAAGCAGCTGGGTGTCATGGATCTGACTTCCATTTTGCTTTGCCGTGAGGGTGGCTTGCCGATTCGTGTCTTTAACATGAATAAGCAGGGCGGCTTAAGGCGGATTGCCTTGGGTGAAGAGGTTGGAACGCTAATTGATAATGGGTAATTAACTCCATTGCGTAGCGGCTTAAGAGTAAGAGTTTTGGTTATTAAAAGGTTAGATCTTCAGAATTAGGAGATACTGATGTCACAGCAGGTGATCAAAGACGCTGAGCAGCGCATGCATAAATGCATTGAAGTGTTTAAACAAGAAATAGCGAAGTTGCGTACCGGACGAGCCCATCCCAGCATTTTGGAGCAGGTGCGTGTGGATTATTATGGCAACGACACGCCTTTGAGTCAGGTGGCCAGCGTCAATGTAGGCGATGCGCGTACCCTCCTGATTTCCCCTTGGGAAAAAAAGCTTATTCCCGTGATCGAAAAAGCCATTTTAAATGCCGGTCTGGGTTTGAACCCCGTGACCTCCGGCGATGTGGTGCGTGTTCCCATGCCGCCACTGAATGAAGAAAGACGTAAAGAGCTCATTCGTGTGGTGCGCAACGAAGCTGAAACCGCGCGTGTCAGCATTCGCAACGTGCGTCGTGATTCCAATAATGGTTTTAAAGAGCTCTTGAAAAACAAAGAAATTACCGAAGATGATGAGCGTAGAGCCGCCGATCAAATTCAGAAATTGACGGATAAATTCATCGTTGAAGTGGATCAATTGTTGGCAGCAAAAGAAACGGATTTAATGGCGGTTTAAAGGTTTAAATTGAAACAATGACTAGCTCTCCTGAACTGCGTCCCGCTTCTAAAAAGCGGCCGCGGCATGTAGCCATCATTATGGACGGAAACGGCCGCTGGGCGCACAAGCGCTTTTTACCGCGCATTGCGGGTCATCGTGCGGGTGTCGACGCTTTTCAGAAAATTGTGAAGCAAGCCATAAAGCGCGACGTGGAGGTTTTAACCCTCTTTGCTTTTAGCAGTGAAAACTGGCGGCGTCCGCCTTACGAAGTCAGCTATCTTCTAGATATTTTTTTAAACATGCTTGAAAATGAAATTCAAAAATTACACGAGCAAGGCATCCAGCTGCGGATTATTGGCGATCGCTCCCTCTTTAATGAACGTCTCCAAGCACAAATTGTGAAGGCCCAAGACTTTACAGCTAAAAATACGGGTTTGAAGCTCGTCATTGCTGCCAGCTATGGTGGTCAATGGGATTTGACGCAAGCAATGAAAAAAATTGGCCAAGACCTTGAAGCGGGACACTTAACCAATGAACAGATTACGGCATCTTTAATCACTTCCAAGCTTTCTTTAGGCGACCTGCCTCCCCCAGACCTCTTCATTCGTACCGGCGGTGAGCAGCGAATCAGCAACTTTTTGCTGTGGGACCTCGCTTATACCGAATTATATTTTACAGAAGTCTTGTGGCCAGATTTTAATGAAGTAGAATTAGACCACGCCCTGGATTTTTTTGCGGGGCGTGAAAGACGCTTTGGCCGTACCAGTGAACAATTAGAAGAGAGCTCTTATGCTTAAACACCGTGTGATAACTGCTGTGGTTCTTATTGCCGCTTTTCTCGGGACTCTGCTGCTAGCGCCGCCGCCTGTTTTCTGTATTTTCACCGAGATTGTTGTGCTCTGGGCTGCCTGGGAATGGACCCAGCTTATGGGCTTGAAAAAACTGCCCCAGCGGCTTTTTTATGTTTGCTTCGTACTGGCAGTTATGCAAGGCATTTTCTTTATCTCGGTTCCCATGACTGTATGTGAATATGCTTTTTATGCCACTTTCTTTTTTTGGCTGCTGACCATTCCTTTAATTGCTCTCTACCCGCGCGCCCTCTTCTGGAAAAAGTCCCTGCTCTGCCAAGCAGCCATGGGCCTTTTCGTGCTAATCCCGAGCTGGTTTGCTCTGAATTTCATTCGCGTGGTTAATCTAAATGGCCAATATCTGCTTTTATACTTATTTGTCCTTATCTGGAGCGCAGATATCAGTGCTTATTTTATCGGTAAGAAGTGGGGCAGGAAAACCTTGGCAGCGCAAGTCAGCCCTGGAAAAACCTGGGTGGGGGTTTATGGCGGTCTTTTCGTTTCCTTACTGCTGACGGCCGGCACCCTCTATGGGTTTAAAGTTCCCTTGGCCATGTGGCCCTACACGCTTGCCCTCACTTTGGTCACCATTGCCTTTTCCGTGGTCGGCGATCTTTTTGAAAGCATGTTGAAGCGGAGTGAAGGCTTAAAGGATTCAGGAAGGCTCTTGCCCGGACATGGGGGCTTACTGGATCGCATTGATAGTTTAACCGCCGCGGCGCCTATTTTTACCCTGGGTGCTATTATTTTAAGCAGATTAACCAGCTAGAAAATAATTTTGCCCCGGTTTTGTGATTTACAAGCCACCCAAAAGCTTGGATAATCGCCCCTGGCTTTCATTGCAAGCCGTCCTTGCAAGCGTCATTGCGGGCAAAGCGCGGCAATCCATATTTATGTGGCTTTAGAGAATTTATAAAAAAAATGAAAAAAATTATCTTAACGCTCATTCTTATCTTAATGCTCACTCCCGCTTGGGCAGACGAGGCATTTCGGTTTAACAACATCGAAATCCAAGGCTTGCAGCGGGTTACGCCTTCCACAGTCTATCATTATCTACACCTCAAAAAAGGCCAGAGCCTTCCCAATGGCCAAACCGGCAAAATGATTCGTGAACTTTATAAAACCGGTTTTTTTGAACATATTGCGCTGGCGCGTCGCGGCAACACCCTTATTATCAAAGTCACTGAGCGTCCGATCATTGGCTATCTAAAAATCACAGGAAATTCAGCTATCTCCACCGAGCGCTTGGATACTGTGATGAAAACTGTCGATATTGTGGAAGGGCGAATCTATAACCCCGTCATGCTGGAACGAATCAAGCAAAGCCTTTTAAATCAGTACTACCAATTGGGTTATTATAATGCGCGCGTTGACGTCAATGTTTCCGCTTTGTCCAATAATCGCGTCTCGATCAAAATTAATATCTCGGAAGGCTTGGTAGCCAAAATTCGTGGCATTCATGTGATCGGCAATCATGTTTTTAGCGAGCGGCAATTGCAAAAACAACTTACTATTTCGCTGCCGAATTTATTAACCTTCTTAACGCAGGAAGACCGCTATTCCGAGGAAAGGCTGGAAGAGAGCCTGGAGAAGCTCCGAAATTTTTATCTGGACCACGGTTATCTGCAATTCAAGGTGAAATCGGCGCAAGCCGAAATCACGCCGGACCGCAAATCCATTTTTGTGGTCATCACGGTTGAAGAGGGTAAGCCTTTTTATGTGACCGGCTACGATATTTCAGGACAACTGCTGATTCCGCGTGCCGAGTTGGAGAAAAAGATTACTGTCAAACCAGGAACTGTCTTCTCGCGCCAAGAAGTCATGGACAGTGAAAAAGCAATCACCGATGTGTTTGGCAATGAAGGCTATCTTTTTATTAATGTCAGTGTTGAGCCTAAGGTGAATGAAGCTAAAAAAGAAGTATTTTTGCATTTCGTCATCACCCCCGGGAAGCGTGTCTATGTTCACCACCTGTCCTTTACGGATAATCACCGCACCAATGACGAAGCTTTGCGCCGTGAAGCGGCACAGTTTGAATCGGCGCCGGCTTCCACCGGTCGCCTTGAGGAAACCAAGCACCGCTTGAGTTTGCTGCCTTACATTAAAGATGTGCAAATGTCTGTGAAGCCGGTGCCCGATACGGATAATCAGGTGGATGTCAATTACAAGGTCACTGAAGACAATTCCGCCCAGGCTTCCATAACAGCCAGCTACTCCTTAACGGATCGTCTCGGTTTTGGTTTAGGCCTCAATCAAAAGAACTTCTTTGGCACGGGGAATACCCTGGGTGTCAATTTTACCGAGAACCATTACGAGAAAAACTACAGCTTGTCCTATAGCGACCCCTATTACACCCTCGATGGCATCAGTCGCGATGTGAATATCTATGCCTCGCGTGTGAATCCCTCAGGCGCGAATTTGGCCAAGGCCTACACTTCCAATGATTTTGGTGCTTCAGTGACCTATGGCATTCCCATCGGCCAAGAAAAAGGGGTCCTCAGCCGTTTTTACTTTGGTTTTGGCTATGAAAATACCCTGATCCATCTGACGGCGCAGCCCACCACCCAGGTCACAGACTTTACCAATGTCCATGGCCGGCATTTTCAACAGCTCCATCTGCATAGTGGTCTCACACGTGATAGCCGTGATAAAGCAATTTTCCCAACCATGGGCGGTTCTCAAAAACTATTCGCTGATCTCTACGCCCCGGTGGCCGATGGCGCTTTAAAGTATTATCAACTGAACTATGAGGGCAAATGGTTTTACAGCCTGACCCATGGCTTTGTGAGCACAGCCCGAGCTTTGGTCGGCTATGCCAACAGCTTTGATGGCATTAACCACTATCCCTTCTTCAAAAACTACTATGCGGGTGGTTTTGAGAGCGTCCATGGCTATGAGGGCAATACCCTTGGCCCGAGAGACTCGAATGACAATCCGTTTGGCGGCAACCTCTTGACAGTGGGGGGCTTAGGCTTGGTCATCCCCAATTATATCTCCGATAGTGTGCGTACCCTGGTTTTCTTAGATGCAGGTAATGTCTTTACCGGCACCAATAATCGCAAATATGGCGGTGGCAGCACGGGTTCCGGACCCTTACGCTATAGCACGGGCTTGGAAGCGGATTGGTTGGCACCCATGGGTTTTGCCATTGGTTTTAGCTATGCCAAACCCTTAAATCGTCAACCCGGTGATAAAGACCAGAGATTTCAGTTTTCCCTTGGTGCAAATTTAGGGTAAAATCAATAACTACCGAGAGACTAGATCTGTTCATTTTATGAACGATTGTTTTTTCTTAGTCGCGAGGGCCTGTTGGGGATTCATTTTAAGGATTTACTTAATATTGGAGAATGTTATGAAACAGAAAATGGTAGCTGTGATTGGTTCCGTACTCTTGAGCGCACTTCCCATGTATCCAGCTTTTGCTGCTGATGCGTCAAATCCCTCGCTAAAGATTGCTGTTGTAAATGTGCAGCAAATTTTGCAGCAGTCAGCAAGAGTGACGGATCTTAGCAAAAAACTGGAAGATCAATTTAAGCCACGTCAGCAAAAACTCAGCGATCAGCAAAAGAGTCTGCAAGATGAAGTAGACAAGCTGAAGAAAGATTCATCGACCATGGCCCAGAAAGAAAGAGATGGTCTGCAGAAGAAAGTAGAGAGCGACCGCGCTGCTTTGGTGAAACAAGTCGTTGCTTATCAGCAAGACTTGAACAAAGAGCAAAACCAGATTATGCAAGGCTTGTTAGGTGATCTGAATGGCATTGTCTCTGGCATTGCTAAGAAGAATAGCTACAACCTCGTCCTGGATGCGCAAGCCGTTGTCTATGCTCCCGATAGCACGGATATCACCAAGCAAGTCAGCGATCAGTTCAACAACAAAAAGTAAGTTCTGTTTTTTGATACAAACACATCATTCCCGCATTTGCGGGAATGATGTTTTATAAGTGATGTTTTTATAAATCAAGATTGTGAGTTCTCATGTCTTATACTCTAGCGGAATTAACCCAGGGATTAGATGTTGTTATTCAGGGCGATGCCCAGTGCGTGATTCGCGGCCTGGCTACTTTAAATCAAGCGCAAAGCGGCGAGCTCGCTTTTTTAAGCAATCCTCTTTATAAAAAATATTTACCCGCAACCACTGCCTCTGCGGTTATTCTGTCTGCGGAAGATGCCGAGCATTGCTTGGTGAATGCAGTAATCAGTAAAAACCCCTATTTTGTTTATTCCCGGATCGCCTCCCGCTTTGAGCGTAAAGCGAAGCCGCAGTCCGGTATACATCCCAGTGTGGTTGTTGGCAATAACTGCCAGATCGACCCCAGTGCGAGCGTTGGGCCGCACTGTACTCTTGGCGACAATGTGAATATTGGTCCTCAAGCAGTTATTGGGCCTAATTGCGTGCTTGGCGATTATTGTGAGGTGGGTGAAGGTTCGCAATTGCATGCCCAGGTCACACTGTATCATGAGGTGCTTATTGGCAAGCGCGTCATTATTGCATCGGGTGCGGTCTTGGGCAGTGATGGTTTTGGCTTTTCCAAACACCAAGGGGTGTGGCACAAGGTTCCCCAGGTGGGGCGCGTGGTCGTTGAAGATGACGTGGAAATCGGTGCGAATTGCGCCATTGACCGTGGTGCCATCGAAGATACTGTTATTGGCAAGGGCGCAAAATTAGATAACCTCATTCAAGTCGGGCATAACGTGCGTATCGGCGAGCATACTGCTTTGGCTGGCTGCACGGGTATTGCCGGCAGCGCTATTATTGGCAACCATTGCATGATCGGCGGCGGCACTGGCATTGGTGGCCATATCACAATCGCAGACAATGTCGCAGTGACCGGCATGACGGCCGTGACCAAATCCATTCGTGAATCTGGCGTTTATTCCTCAGGCATTGGAGGTTTGGTGACCAATCAAGAATGGCGCAAACACAGTGCCCGTGTTCATCAATTGCCGCGTTTAGTGGAGCGTGTCAAGGCCTTAGAAGAAGCCTTGAAAAAGCTCGCAGAAGAAGAGGAAGCTTCATCATGAAACCTGTTTTAGACATCAATGAAATTTTAAAGCATCTTCCCCATCGTTATCCCTTTCTCTTGATCGATCGCGTCATTGAATACACCGAAGGAAAATCACTGGTCGCGATTAAAAATGTCACCATGAATGAAGCTTTTTTCACCGGACATTTCCCTCAACAGCCAGTGATGCCCGGTGTTTTAATTCTGGAAGCCTTGGCCCAGGCGGGAGGCGTTCTTGCTTACAAATCCCTCGGGACACTGCCAGGGGACGGCGGCCCTCTCTTCTTGCTTGCCGGCATTGATAATGCGCGTTTTCGCCGTGTGGTTGAGCCGGGCGATCAGCTGCGTTTAGAAGTGACGTTTATTCGTCGCAAACGGGGAATCTGGGTTATCGAGGGCAGCGCATTTGTCGACAGTGAGTTGGCATGCTCCGCCGAATTATTGAGCGTACAGAGAGGGTGATTTTGTGATACATCAAACAGCTATCATTCATCCAACGGCCCGTATCGGTCAGGATGTAACAATCGGTCCATGGACTGTGATTGGAGAAAATGTTGAAATTGGCGATGGCACTTGGGTGGGACCGCATGCGGTCATCCAAGGCCCCACTAAAATAGGTAAGTTCAACCGCATTTATCAATTTACCTCCGTGGGGGAATGTCCCCAGGATAAAAAATATCAAGGCGAAGACACCTTTCTCGAGATAGGTGATCACAACGTTATCCGCGAATTTTGTACCGTGCACCGTGGCACGACGCAAGACAAGGGTTACACTCGCATTGGCAGTCATAATCTTTTTATGGCCTATGTGCATATTGCCCACGATTGCGTGATTGGCAATCACACCATATTTGCGAACAATGCTTCTTTGGCCGGCCATGTGCATGTCGGTGACTATGCGAATTTGGGTGGCTTTGTGGGTGTTTTTCAGTTTTGTCGCTTGGGCGCTTATAGCTTTACCACCGGCGCTTCCGTGGTAGTGAAGGATGTTCCACCCTTCTTGAAGGTTTCCGGCCACTACGCAAAACCCTATGGGCTAAATTCTGTCGGCTTGAAACGCCGTGGCTTTACCGATGAGATGATGGTCTATTTGAAGCGTGCTTATAAAACCATCTATCGCAAAGGCTTGACGGTCAAGCAGGCGCTTGAAGAGCTCAAGCAGATGGCGGAGGAGTGCACCGAAATCAATCAATTGATTCAGTTCATTGAGGCTTCTTCTTCGGGGATTGTACGATAAAGAAGGTTGTAGCCCTATGTCCGTGACGAAGATTGCTATTGTTGCCGGCGAAGCCTCCGGTGATCTTCTGGGCGCAGGTCTACTCCAGGCCCTGAAGCAAATAAATCCCGATATTCATTGCAGTGGGATTGGTGGACCTGCGATGATTCAAGAAGGCTTTGACTCCCTCTACGAGCTCGAAGAACTGTCTGTCATGGGTATTATCGAGCCCCTGCGGCGTCTACCCCGCCTGTTATGCATTCGCCGCGAATTGTATCGGCATTTTTCCAAGACCCAGCCCGCGGTTTTCATCGGGATAGATGCGCCGGATTTTAACCTCGATCTCGAATTAAAACTACGTCAGCAGGCCATTCGCACCGTCCACTATGTCAGTCCCACGGTTTGGGCGTGGCGGCAATACCGTATTCACAAAATTGCCCGTGCTGTTGATTTGATGCTGACTCTGCTGCCTTTTGAAGCGGAATTTTATAAAAAGCACCAGGTGCCAGTGAAGTTTGTCGGCCATCCCTTAGCAGAAAAAATTGCTCTGCAAGCGGACAAGACGGGCATGCGCTCTTTGCTGGGTATCGATGCACAAGCGCCGGTACTGACCTTGCTTCCGGGAAGCCGTCGTCAAGAATTAAAATATCTAGGCCCGGCTTTTTTGGAGGCTGCGCTGCTTTGCCACCAGGCAAAGCCGGAACTGCGTTTTATCACTTCTTCGATTAACAAGGAAAGAGACCAGGAATGGCGTGCCCTGCATCTACGGCATGCACCGCAGCTTCCACTGGAGTTTTTTACCGGCCGTTCTCGCGAGGTGATGGAGGCTGCCGACGCTATCTTGGTTACTTCGGGCACGGCTACGCTCGAGTCAATGCTATTGAAGCGCCCTATGGTGATTGCCTATCGCACGTCTGCTTTTAATTTTTTTCTCGGCAAGCTTCTCATCAAAACGCCATTTATTGGCTTGCCTAATCTCTTGGCCGGAGAACGTCTGGTGCCCGAACTCATTCAAGAAGCGGCGCGCCCCGAAACGATGGCAACGCTTTTGCTAGCTTATCTCAACCATCCAGAGAAGACAGTCGAACTCCAAGAAAAATTTACTGCTATCCATCATCAGCTTGCTCAAAATGCGGATATCCAAGCCGCTCAAGCAATTATGCAGCTTGTCACGGCTAGGCAGTAACGAGCGACCTAACCTATCAAAATAGCTATAGATCTTCAGAGAAGTATCTTGGCGAAAGGCGCCAAGATACTTCTCTGAAACAGTATAGATTCGAAATTCTTGCGTCCCTTTAGGCTAAGATCATTTTGACTGGTTTTGATTAGAACTCAAAATCCCGCTGTTTAAATTCCCAAAATAGCTGCCTTTGCAGCCGGATCACTCATATTTTCAATCGTTTTCACTACATTACCGATGTTGAGTCTAAATAAGTGATGGAGTCTAACGTTCTGCAGGTTATTCATCTGATTTGCCGCGGTGCTGACTGGAATGGAAAATGCTTGCTCTTTAAACTCCTGAAATGTTGTTTTATGAACTATTCTTTTTAGAGAGAAAAGCAACTCGAATGACTGGTAATCTGTTTGCCAAATACGAGTATTTAGTGCTTCTACATCTCTGATTCCGTTTGTCTCCATATATAAACGGAGAGAAATAAAAGAGGTGCGGCTCCCAGTTAATCCGCACACCTCAAGGGCGTCCGTGTACGTCTTCTTGCTTGTTAGAAGACGTGAAATACCGTGTACGGCGGCGATCAAGGGTGAGAATAAAACCGTTACTACTGCTCCCAAGGCGAGCCGCGGAATTAGCAAGAGGAGATTGAGTATTATTAGAGGATCTAAGAAGGATGCATAAGGGTTATTTGATTGTAATCTGTTAAATAACTTCGCAAAAAAGTAAGGAATGAAGAGGGTAAGGTAATCAAATATCCCAACATGCTGAGTAGGCGATATGTGTTTAGTGGGTGTCGTACCTACGACTACTGCAAAGCAATCCAATAGTTTATGGGAAAAAGAGGTGCGCTGTGTGCGAGCATGAGGATATTTTTGTGTTTCAATAATCCCTGCAAAAGGGGATAGACTCAAACTAGACATTCGATTTACCCCCTCATCCCCAAAATCCCGACATCCAAGCCACCGGGGGAATTATGCAACTTGTTAGCGGCTTAGCCTTCATTTATTTAAATTCGCAAAAGAGCCGCTTTTTCAGACTCATTCTTCCATTCTTCAATCGCTTTTACGGCACCACCTAGATTAAGGGTAAATAAGGCATGGAGGTTAGCTTTCTCCGGGCTGTTATTCGGATAAGAAAGGTCTGCGGTGTTGACGGTAACTGTAAGTGCCTCCTTTATAAACTCCTCAGGTGATCTCTGATCGTCTGTTCTTTTCTTAGCGAAATGCAACTCGAATGCTTGGTCGCCTATCTTCTGAATGCGAGTCTCCAGTTCTTCTCCAAATCCCGTGATTCCGCTTTGCTGCATATATAAACGGAGAGAAATAGCAGTGGTGTCATAGTCATTCTGCGTAGAATTCCATTTTTTTCCTTGTACCTGAAGGGCATCCGTATACGTCTTCTTGCTCGTCAGAAGACGTGAAATACCGTGTACAGCGGTGATCACGGGTGAAAATAAAACCGTTACTATTATTCCCAGGGCGGCTCGTGGAATAGCAAAGACGATATTGATTATTCTCAAAGAAACCGAGAGGAATTTATTCTCTATCTGATTTTCACTCTCCAACTTCAGGAAGAGGTAGGGAATGAAGAGGGTGAGATAATCAAATAGACCAAGATGCCAGGGGACCGAATGTGGTGCGCCTGCTACGACGCAGAAACAGTCAAATAGTTTTTGGGAAAAAGACGTGCGTCGGGTGCGAGCATGAGGATATTTTTGCGTTTCAATAATCCCTGCAAAAGGGGATAGACTCAAACTAGGCATTCGATTTACCTCCTCATCCTCAAAATACCGACATTCAAGCCACCGCGGGAATTCTGCAACTTGCTAGCGGCTTGGCGGCAGTAACGCCTTTACATATGTGGATTCACTCGCAAAAGAAGAGCTTCTTTTTCAGTGTCATCCTTATATTCTTCAATTGCTTTTACGGCACCCGCCATATTGAGGGTAAATAAGGCATGGAGGTTATTATTCTGCGTGTCATCTGCGTCTGTAAGATAACCTTTTTTCGTGGTGTTGATTGGAACTGTGAATGCGTCCTGGACAATTTCATCATCGCTTCTATCATCTTCATATCTTCCCTGTATAAAGCGCAACTCGAATGCTTTGTCGCCTGTCTTGCAAAGCCGAACATCAAGTGCTTCCACACCTCCAGATATTCCTCTTTGCTGCATATACTCACCAAGAGTGAGGCCCTTCGAAATATCAGTGGTGTCGTACGTATCATTCTCAACCAGCCATCTTTTTCCTCTGACCTGTAGGGCATCCGTATGCGTCTTCTTATTCGTCAGAAGAAGCGAAATACCATGTACGGCGGCAATCAGGGGTGAGAATAAAACGGTTACTACTCCTCCGAAGACGGCTCGCGGAATAATTAAGAGGAAACTGATTATTCCTAAAGGAAGACTGAGGAATGGGCTATTTGTGTCGGCATATAACTTTAAAAGTAAGAGAGGGATGCCGAAGGTGAGGTAATCAAATATCCCAGCATGCCGTGTACGCGAGCCTAAAAAAAACGGGACCGCGCCTGCTACTACATTGAAGCAATCCAGCAGTTTCTGGAAAAAAGACGTGCGCTGGGTGCGAGCATGAGGATATTTTTGTGTTTCTATAATGCCTGTAAAAGGGGAGGGGGAGATAGTCATTGTCATTCGTTTTATCGCTTTCGATTGTTGATTTGAGCAACTTTACCACACTATTGTTGAAATACAATAAATTTCCATCGTGGCCCGGCTTGGTTATTTTTATTTATGTAATTGTATTTATTAAACAAATATACAAAACCCCCGTTTTCATTTGAGAAGCTATAATTACAGAAAGAGTGATGGGGTGACTTATGGCAGGCACGGGACGAGAAAAGAAGCATGAGGGGGATAGTGAGAGCATTAAATATTTAAAGAAGATCTATTCTTCGATAGGTCATGGAAAGCTAGTCATTACCGGTTCTTCAGCACATACCAGCCTGTATTCTCTATCCGCAGAGGCCATTGTTCTGCAAAAAATTATGACCTTGGGGGATAATGAGCCTGCTTTAATCGCTTTTCTCAAAAGCAAAGTCAGTGGTCAGGTTATAGCCAAAGAGAAAATTTTACAAATTTTAATAAAAGCCAAAGAAGAGGCGAATGAATCCTTGCCGCCAGAACTACAAAAACTATCACTAACAAGTCTGAAACAGGCTTCAAGAGCTTTTCATGATTCCAAACGCACAATGAGCCAATTAGGGCAGGCCAGAGGGAGGCTTACAGGTTATTAGAGTTTTACAATTTTCGCAGCAGACGGTATGATTTGCAAAGTTAAAAAATCGATTCAAGGAAAGATGGGTGTCTGCGCGTTTAGAAATTCAAAAACTGATTGCCGGTGTTGATGAAGCCGGCCGTGGTCCTCTCGCCGGTCCTGTGGTTGCAGCGGCGGTTATTCTTGATCCACAGCACCCCCTTCCCGGCTTAAAAGATTCAAAACTCTTGAGTGAAAAAAAACGTGAGCAGTTATTGCTCCTGATCCAGGAAAACGCCTTGGCTTGGGCTGTGGGTCGAGCCAGTGTGGAAGAAATTGACCAGCTGAATATTTTGCAAGCCTCCTTGCTTGCTATGCAACGTGCCGTTGCGGCCTTGCAATGGGTGCCCGAGCTCGCCCTCATTGATGGAAATCGTTGCCCGGCAAATCTCCCTTGTCCTGCGCGGGCAATTATTGGCGGTGATCAAACCGTTCCTGCCATTAGCGCTGCTTCCATCATTGCCAAGGTCACGCGTGACCGTGAAATGTTGGACTGGCATGTCCAATTTCCGCAGTATGGTTTTGCCCGTCACAAAGGCTATGGCACGCAGGCCCATTTAGAAGCGTTAAGTGCCTACGGCCCCAGTCCTATCCATCGTCACAGTTTTGCTCCCGTGTCAGAGATGCTTAGGCGAGCTTCTCAAACTCTGCGAGCTGACAACGCTTCTCCCGGCATCCCGGAAGAACCACCGCTTGCCCATTCAGAGTAATCCTTACCTGTTTTTCCCCGCTCTCCTCTTCAAACAACGCCACGCTGAGATCAGAAGCATAAGGCGGCGGTGTTTCCATGGGCACTCCCATGGCACTCATCAGGCTGAGAATGGTGGTGTCATGGGCGGAGAAGAGCACAAACTTCAAGGGATTTTTATGCTGGGCGGCTTGTTTAAGATAGTCTGCAATGACAGCCAGCAAGGCATGACCAGTGTATTGGCCGATGGCGGGTGGTTTAAACCCCGTGACAAAGATCCAGTTGCGAGCTTCAATGATTTTTTTCTCATCCTCCTCCGTCAAGCCGGCGGGGCGCGGTAAGTGATAAAGTTTACGAATGAAGAGGGTATCCCCCAAATAAACCAGTTGCCGCATCCCGGTAATTTTTGTGCCAGTGACCTGGCTCCAGTGCGCGAACTGGGGTTGAAGCTCGGCATTTTTTTTCTTCCAATCCGGGCGTGAAAACACATATTGTTTGAGCAAGGCTTCGTATTGTTGTTGATGGTTTTTGCTGAAAGCAACCAGGAGGGTATCCTCATTCTGCGGAATGGTGTGAATAGGAATCGGTTGATAACCCGAGGGCAGAGCGGCTTGGGTCGTGTCTGGCAGTGTTGGGCCGGTTCCGAGTGGATAAAGGGCGAAGAGGAGGGATTCCGCACTCATTAAGGTGCGGTCGAAGTCGGAAGAGCGCACATACAGGCTGTCAGCTTGATAGTGCTCCGGTAAGAGCTGCGCGTCCTCGATATAACGCTTGCGCATGAGCTTGCCGAGTTGAAATTCCTGCTGCATGCCGGTTGGTGTGAGTTGCCCCAAACCTTGTGCCCAAGGGTAGGGATTTTTCGGCAAATCATCAATCGGTGTTCGATCCCCATGTCGAATAACATCCACCGCAAAAATCATTTTTTCCTGCCCTGCGAAAGCCAGCAGCGGAAAGCTCAAGATGAACCACACGACAATCAGTCGAAACATGATATATGCCCTCTTTTTATTTAACAGTATGAAAATCCCCTGCCATGAACGTCCCCCTCCCTCCATAAAAAACATGGAGAGAGGGGATTTTTTTATTTATAACCAATCACAACATTTTCCTCCGTCAGCCAGTCCCGCAGTGTTTGTAGCAGTTTCTCCGATAAATTCAAACACCAACTTGCATCCGGCCGGATCTTAGCAGTATTCTTTTTCTGTAAATACCGAATCACCAAAGGACAGTTACCCCCGCGGTGTTGTTGCAAAAAAGTCGCCAACTGTTCCAGCTTTTCTTCCTGCCCCTCACTGATGCGTAATTCCAAAAATTTCGCGCGGCGGGCGCGCATCTCATCCAAGGAAAACAATTCCCGGGCCAGCATCCGATACCGTTGGGTGTAGCTATCCACACTGACTTCCCCGCTCGCGAAGAGAATTTGGTCGGTGGTGAGCAGATGGCGATGCTTTTGGAAGGCCTCACTAAAGCAGGTAATATCGAAGGTGCTGGTTTCATCATCAATCGTCACAATAGCCATGCGGTCACCACGCTTGGTTTGCAAGCTGCGCACCTGCGTAACCAAGCCTGCCAGCAAAACCGGCTGCGCCAATTGCGGATGCACTTCTGCAAGCCGACAGGAGATGATTTGCTTGAGCTCCGGCCAATGCCGCCGCAGGGGGTGACCGGAGAAATAAAAGCCCAAGGTTTCTTTCTCGCCTTGCAAGGCTTCTTGTTCATTCCAAGGCGCGACCTCGAGGTAGTGTTGCGTATATGTCGGTGCTTCGAATTTCGCAAAAAGATCTTTTTGACCTTTCACGCGCGAGGACGCAATTTGTTCGGCTTGTTGCAGCGCCGGTGTCAGTGTGGCGAGAATGCTTGCGCGGTGCGGCCCCAATTGATCAAAAGCCCCTGCCTTGATCAGCGCTTCGAGCGTGCGGCGATTCACTTTGTGGCAGTCCACACGCACGGCAAAATCAAACAAGTCTCGGAAAGGCCCACCCGCCGAGCGTGCCGCGAGAAGTGTTTCAATGGCCGCTTGCCCTGCGCCTTTCACGGCACCCAAGCCATACGAGAGATGGGTTTCATCCAGCACCGTGAAGCTGTAATTGCCGGTGTTCAGCTCGGGGGGTGCCACTTGAATACCGAGCGATTTGCATTCTTCTAAATAGACTACCACCTTGTCGGTGTTTGCCATTTCAGAAGACAGAACGGCCGCCATGAAGGCCGCGGGATAATGGGCTTTGAGCCAGGCCGTTTGATAGGAAATGAGTGCATAGGAAGCCGAGTGTGATTTATTGAAGCCATAACCAGCAAATTTTTCCATTAAGTCGAAGATGGCGGTAGCAACTTTGGCATCAATCCCGTTTCCTGCCGCGCCCGCGCAAAAAATTTCGCGTTGCTTCGCCATTTCTTCCGGTTTTTTCTTGCCCATGGCGCGCCGCAACAAATCGGCGGCACCCAGTGAGTAACCGGCGAGCACTTGGGCGATTTGCATGACTTGCTCTTGATAGAGGATGACACCGTAGGTTGGGCGTAAAACCACTTCCAGCTGGGGATGGGGATAGACCACTTGGGCCCGGCCATGTTTGCGGTTAATGAAGTCGTCCACCATGCCGGACTGCAAAGGGCCGGGACGGAACAAGGCGACCAGTGCAATTAAATCTTCGAAGCAGTCGGGTTGCAGGCGTTTCACTAAGTCTGACATGCCGCGCGATTCCAATTGAAAGATCGCGCTGGTGTCACAGGCTTTTAATAAAGCGAAGGTCTGGGCATCCTTCATGGGAAGGGTATTGAGATCGATACTGGGTTCGCCCTTTTTCTGGCGCTCTGCATTGATCACGCGCAGGGCGTGGTCCATGATGGTGAGTGTTTTTAAGCCTAAAAAGTCGAACTTCACAAGACCCACAGCTTCGACGTCGTCTTTGTCGAATTGCGTCACGGCATGTTGTTCTTCACCGGGCTCGCAATAGAGAGGCGTGAAGTCCGTGAGCTTGCCGGGAGCAATGACAATGCCACCAGCATGCTTGCCGGCGTTACGGGTCAGACCTTCGAGCTTGCGTGCCAAATCGATGAGGTTGCGGACTTCCTCTTCCTGTTCATAGCGCTCCTTCAGCAGCGGTTCCTGCTCCAACGCTTGGTCGAGTGTGATGCCCAATTCAAAGGGAATCAGCTTGGCAATTTTGTCGACGGCACCGTAGGGCAGGCCCTGTACCCGTCCCACGTCGCGCACCACGGCTTTCGCCGCCATGGTGCCATAGGTGATGATTTGCGCGACACTTTCTCGGCCATTTTTCTGGGCGACGTAATCAATCACGCGATCGCGGCCTTCCATGCAAAAATCGATATCGAAGTCAGGCAGGGAGACACGTTCTGGATTGAGAAAACGTTCAAACAGTAGGTCATAGCTTAAGGGGTCAATGTCCGTGATTTTGAGGGCATACGCCACTAAAGAGCCGGGGCCGGAACCACGACCGGGGCCGACTGGAATGCCATTTTCCTTGGCCCAGCGCACGAAGTCGGCAACGATGAGATAGTAGCCGGCAAAACCCATTTTCGTGATCACCTGCAGCTCATTTTCCAGCCGTTGGTCATAGGGTTGCCGTTGTTCGCGGGCGGTGGGAACAGCTGTGCTAAAGAGATATTTTAAGCGATCTTCGAGACCGTTTTTCGCGGCCTGGGAGAGATAGGCCTCGGCGCTCAGGTGATCTGGAACGGAGCAATGGGGTAGAAAATATGTTCCCAAGGTCAGGTTAACGTTGCAGCGTTTGGCAATTTCCACCGTGTTTTCGAGGGCCTCGGGCAGATCCGCAAATAATTTTTCCATCTCAGCGGGGGAGCGCAGGTATTGTTGTTCGGAATAAACGCGTGGTCGACGGAAGTCGCTGAGGACATGGCCTTCTTGAATACACACGCGTGCTTCATGGGCTTCAAAGTCCTCCGGATAAAGAAAGCGCACATCGTTGGTGGCCACCAAGGGAAGGCCCGCTTGTTCGGAGAGCTCAACTGCTTTTTGCAGGTATTCGTCTTCCGGTGCACGGCCAGTGCGGCGTATCTCGAGATAGTAACGTTCGTGGAAATTCTGGGCCCAGAATTCGCGGCAGTCTTGAATTCGTTTTTTGTCATTTTTGAGCAACGCCTGTCCCAGGTCACCCTCGTGGGCGCCGGAGAGGAGAATCAGGCCTTCATGCCAGTCTTTGAGCCAGGAGCGCTGCACCATGGGCTTGCCCTGGCCCTGGCCCTGCAGAAAGCTGCGTGAAATTAATTTCAGTAGATTTTTAAAGCCGGCCTGGTTTTGGCATAAGCAAGTGAGGCGGAAAGGCTGTTTGGGCTGTTCTTCATTGAGCAGCCAGAGATCGGCCCCAAACAGGGGTTTGACGCCAGCGCGCAGCGCATTTTGATAAAATTTAACCGCACTGAAGAGATTGCTTTGATCCGTCACCCCAAGCGCCGGAAATCCGAGCTTAAGCGCTTGTTCCATAAGGGGTTGTAGCTGAATGAGCCCGTCGCTGATGGAGTATTCGGTGTGCATGCGTAGGTGAATAAATGAGGGGCCCATCTCTCGCTTTCCTATACTTTTTAGCCGGTTATCGAGTAAAATACCTCATTTTTGCGCCAAGGCGAAGGATTCTTTAATTTCTCTTCACGCCCTGAAAGTTGCGATTTGTTTTTTAACTGAGTGATAAAGACAGGTGAGTGCATATGATTAGCAATTTCCTTGATTTTGAGCAGCCAATTGCAGAGTTGGAGGCAAAAATACAAGAGCTGCGTATGGTGGGAACAGATGCAGACATTAACATTAATGACGAAGTCACGCGTCTTGAAAATAAATGCAAGCAACTCACCAAGGATGTGTTTTCTCGTCTGACCCCTTGGCAGGTGACGCAAGTGGCGCGTCATCCCCAGAGGCCGCACGCGGCTGACTATATTTCCACGCTGTTCACGGAATTTGATGAGCTCTTTGGCGATCGCATGTATTCCCAGGGGGCTTCCATTATGGCAGGCCTGGCGCGATTGGACGGCGAGCCTGTCTTGGTCATGGGGCATGAGAAGGGGCGTAAAACCCAAGAAAAAATTGAGCGTAATTTTGGCATGCCCAACCCCGAAGACTACCGCAAAACGCAGCGCTTAATGGCAATGGCCGAACGATTTCATTTGCCGATTATCACCTTTATCGATACCCCGGGTGCGTATCCGGGGGTGGCAGCGGAAGAGCACAATCAGAGTGAAGCCATTGCACGTAATCTTTTTATTCTGGCGCGCTTGAAAACGCCAGTGCTGTGCGTGGTGACGGGCGAGGGGGGGTCGGGAGGTGCTTTGGCGATTGGGGTTGGAGACCGCACGCTGATGCTGCAATATTCTATTTACTCCGTCATTTCCCCGGAGGGTTGTGCTTCTATTCTCTGGAAGAGTGCGGAAAAAGCGCCACAAGCGGCAGAAGCGCTCGGTTTGACTGCGGATAAAATTTTTCAATTGGGCTTGATTGATGAGGTCATCCCAGAACCCTTGGGTGGTGCGCATCGGAATTATGAGCAGATCATGGCGTCTGTGAAGCAGGCGCTACTGCGACATTTGCGCGATGTCAAAGCACTTCCGCTAACCGCACTGCTGGAGGAGCGGTATAAGCGGTTGATGTCTTACGGGGTTTCTTAATACTTCTTCGTTCATGGGGAAGGGCCACCTTCCCCATGACGGGTGTCTTATTTTTTAAATGAAATATTCAATTCCCATGCAGCGGGTCCCGAGGGAGGAGTACTTCCGCGGCTCGTCAGATCTAGCGTGGGGTGCGAATGCAAGTGATGCTGCTGCAAGCCCGAGGTCGGGATGGGATCGGGTAGGGCATACTTGTCTTCCTTGTCCCACTGTGATTTCTTTTCTGCCACGGATGGCTTCTCTACTCCCTGTATTATAGCGGGCAGGACCAACACATAGTTGACCAAACCCTCGAAGTCATTTTTTTGAATAAAAGCGAGGGTGTCATAAAAGAATTGAGAGCATAGTTCTTGCTGGTGGGATCGGAGTAGCATGCTGAGCCGCTCTTGCAAGCATTTTTTCACACGACTGGGTGTAAAGGAGATCGGTTCCCCTTGCGAGACAGTTTCTTGGACTCTGTTAACATAATTAAAAGCAATGTCGGGCAAATGGTCATAACTTTTGAAAAAGATTTGCTGTAAGGCGTGTTTACAAAATTCGAGATGTGCACCCGCGAGGTTGGCATCCATCGAGGTCACAGGTTCTTTTAATTCGGTGACTTCTTCTTTTTCAGGTGTTTGCTCCGGACTCGCATGAGCGGCCTCGTAATACCTTGATTCCACGGCATTGCAAAATATTTCGGTACTCGCGATTAAAGTTTTCAGTGACTTCCTCAATAAACGTTCTTCGGTGGGGTTTTCATTCTGAAATAAAAGGGTATTTTGCGCTCTTTCCAGGAGGACTCTCGTCTGTTCAATCAGGGTTGTATCCATGGAAAGCTTTTTGAACTCCTGTTCAAGCTTGTGGAGGGGATGAGAAAAATTAAACCGGTTAGCGAATAATTTTCGAAACGCAAGCGTATGGGAATCGCGTTGTTTGTCAGCGCTGCGCTGATAGCGGAGGTAGGCAATGCTGCGGATCAAGGTGCGTAAATGATTCGCAAACTGCAGTTTTTGCACCGCCAGTTCTTCGACCGTCGCTGCAGTGGTGGAGGGGGTTGGCGAAACCCGATCGGGACTGAACACGAGGTGCTCGGTTTTGAGGGTAGTACGCGGTCTTTTGCGAGTAATGGGAGTGCTAGCGCTTACAGGTAGTTTTTTTATTTCGCCTGCTTGCGGGCTTGTGTCGGTGCTTGGATCAGCGTTCAATGGAGCATCGGTGACGAGTGTTGCAGGGGCTTGATCTGGGCTTTGATCGTATTGGTGAATGATTGAAATAATGGTCGCTTTATGGAAAGGGATGGTGTCTAAGGCCTCCTCTAAACGGATGGCTATTTCGCGCGTTCTCATGGAAAAACTCCTTCAATTTGAAAGGATCAAAATAAGTCGGATGGTTTTTAAATACTGTTCTTGTTGGATCAACTCACCGGCTAAAAGAAGGGTGAGGAGAGGTTTGCTCCAAGGTGCTGGTTGATATTGTGAAGCTGCTGCTGGATAGTGTGTGGGCAGCGCGTGTTTTTTGTTGCCCGTCTTGCGCACGGGTTGAATCCGAGTGCAGATGGTGTTGCTGCAAGCCGGAAGCTGGTTTTTGAATTTTCTCCTTGCTTATTTCGTGTTTTTCTCCAGGAGTATCCTTTTTTTCATTGTGTGTATTTATTCTTACAGTCAGGTCTAAAACATGGTTCATCAAGCCATCTAGATTTTTATTTTGAACAAACGCGAGGGTTTGAAAAAAGAAATCGATGCAGTATGTTGTTTGGTGGGGCTCTAGAGTGATCCCCATTTGCTGTTGCAGGTCGCAACCCACGCGACTTTTTTTCAGTTGTAGAGACTGCTGACTGGGGGTGATCTGAGAGATTCTGTCAGTATATTCAAGAGTGGTGCTACCCAGACTTTCGAGGTCATTGCAGATGATGTGCATTAAGGCTTGTTTGCAAAAAACGAGATGGGTTCCATAGACCTGCGAGTCTAATTCTGTAAAAACTTCGCTGGGCGATTGACTGTGCGAGGGTTTAAGGACAAGGAGATACTGTTCCTCTTGGAGGTCGCAAAAACGCTCCATGTCAGTGATCAAGGCTTCCCACGAGTCTTTCCAGGCGTCATGGCTGGATTTTTCTTCTTTCTCGGGGGATAAAATCGCTGTCTGTGCTTGCAGGACTAAGAGGTGGGTTCTTTCAATCAGGCTGGTATCCATGGACAGACTTTTGAATTCGCGACGCAGGGCATTGAAGGCCACGGAAAAATTAAAACGTTCTGCCTTTATACGCCGATAAGCATAGGATGTGGCATCGAACTGCTGATCATTTTTACGTACCGTGTGTTGCTTTAGAAAACTTCTGACCAAGACCCGCAAATGATTGGCGCTGACTTGCTTGCGTGACAGCCATACTTCGAGTAGGTCAAGATCCTGGCTGGGCAAGGGTGAGCTGTCGACCTCGATGCGCGTCTGCTTATCTTCATCGGGTATGGTGATGCGCAGTTTTTTGCGAGAGGGCGCATCCGATCGCGGGTCTGTTTTAGAGTCTGCGGAAGGTTGGTAAAGAGTCCGCGATCGGCCGCGCAGCGGGAAGGAGCTCGAGGGTTCTTGCAGGTCCTCTCGTTTATTCTCAAAAGGGGTGATGGAAGGCTCAAAGGAGTCGAGGGGGGCGGGCTTGACTTCAGGAATAGGCTCGCCTGGATCATGGCTTTCATCATATTCTTTAATAATGGAGTGAATGGTGACTTCTTTTCCAATCGGTGTTTCTTTTAAGAATTTTTCTATCTCGCCTGTCCTCATCGCAACCTCCTCCGGCTAAAAAATTATTTTTCGAATCCGCTATAGATCTTCAGAGCAATACCGTGGTGATTTTTACCAAGGTATTGATCTGAAACAGTATAGTTGTGCCCAAGAGTAAGGGATCTTGAAAGCCAAAGCAATGATGTTGGTGCAGCGATGAGGTCTGTCAGCCTTGCTGTCCATTTTGAGGTGTAGGAGGTATAATTAGGGATTCTTAATGCTAAAAACTGAACAGTCATGACCTTCTCTTTGCATTCCAATTTTAAGCCCGCGGGTGACCAACCCGAGGCCATTGCACTCTTGTTGCAGGGTTTGCAGCAGGGTCTCACTTCGCAAATTTTATTGGGTGTCACGGGCTCCGGTAAAACCTTTACTATCGCCAATGTGATCCAGTCGCTCCAACGCCCCACTTTGATCCTAGCGCCCAATAAAACGCTGGCTGCCCAATTGTACGGTGAAATGAAAGAATTTTTCCCTAAGAATGCCATCGAATATTTTGTTTCCTATTATGATTATTATCAGCCCGAAGCGTATGTGCCCTCCTCGGATACCTACATTGCGAAGGATGCCTCCATTAATGATCACATTGAGCAAATGCGTCTTTCAGCAACCAAAGCCTTGCTGGAGCGGCGGGATACCATCATTGTTGCCACTGTGTCTGCTATCTATGGCTTGGGAGATCCGCGCACCTATTTAAGCATGGTGCTGCATCTCGATCGTGGGGATAAGCTTGACCAACGGCAACTCTTGCGGCGGCTCGCGGAACTGCAATATACACGGAATGATATGGATTTGGTGCGTGCTACTTACCGTGTGCGTGGAGATGTCATTGATGTTTACCCTGCGGAATCCGATAAAGATGCCGTGCGCATTGAACTGTTTGAAGATTGCATCGAAAAACTCTCTTACTTCGATCCTTTGACCGGTGAGGTAACCCGTCGTGTTCCCCGGTTAACCATTTATCCAAAATCACATTACGTTACTCCGCGCGAGACCATTGTTGCGGCCCTCGATTCGATTAAAGCAGAATTGAAATTACGTTTGGAAGAGCTCCGCCAGCTGAATAAATTGGTCGAAGCTCAACGTTTGGAGCAGCGTACCAACTACGATTTGGAGCTGTTGCGCGAAATGGGCTATTGCCCTGGCATTGAAAATTATTCTCGCTATCTCTCCGGACGTAAAGCCGGTGAGCCGCCGCCGACTCTTTTTGATTATTTGCCGGGGGATTCTTTGCTGGTGATTGATGAATCTCATGTGACAATTCCACAGTTAAATGGCATGTACCGTGGCGATCGTTCCCGCAAGGAAACCTTGGTGGATTATGGTTTCCGCCTTCCTTCCGCTTTGGACAATCGTCCGCTGCGTTTTGATGAGTTCACGGCACGTGCCCCGCAGATGATTTATGTTTCGGCAACGCCCAGCAACTACGAACGTCAGCAGGCAGAAGCCATTGCAGAGCAGCTGGTGCGCCCCACCGGCTTACTCGACCCCGTGGTTGAAGTCCGTCCGGCGACCACGCAGGTGGACAATCTTCTCTCGGAGCTGCACCTGCGTGTGCAGCGGCAAGAGCGCGTGCTGGTCACCACCTTGACCAAGCGGCTGGCCGAAGATCTCACGGAGTATCTGGAGGAGCATGGGGTGAAGGTGCGTTATTTGCACTCCGATATTGACACTGTGCAGCGTGTGGAATTGATCCGCGACCTACGTCTCGGCCATTTTGATGTTTTGGTCGGCATCAATTTATTGCGTGAAGGTCTGGATTTACCCGAGGTCTCGCTGGTCGCCATCCTTGATGCTGATAAAGAAGGCTTTCTGCGTTCGGAAACCTCCTTGATCCAAACCATCGGACGGGTAGCCCGTCATTTTCATGGCAAAGCCATTTTGTATGCAGATCAAATGACGGGCTCCATGCAACGAGCCATCTCGGAAACGGAGCGGCGCCGGCATAAACAACAGGCCTATAATGAAGCCCATGGCATTATCCCGCGGGGTATTGAGAAAGCCGTGAAGGATATTCTCGAAGGCGCCTACGGTGAAAATACCGTGCGCGGCCGCCTATATCCGAAGACGTCTGAGCCGCATACCGATTATCTTGCCTTGTCTCCCGCACAATTGAAAAAGAAGTTGGCGGAATTGGAAAAAACGATGTACGAACACGCCCATCAATTAGAATTTGAAGAAGCCGCCCGCCTAAGAGACCAGATTGAAAATATCAAAGAAGCTGTTTTCGGCGTAGAACCTCCAAAAAACGCTGATCCTGCCTAAAGATTCTTCGCTCTCTTGTCATTGCGAGCGAAGCGCGGCAATCCATGCAGCCCAGTCCTCAATGCTGCAATTTCCTAGCCTTCCCTTCCTTCGTCCGTTGATTAATATCCTTTATAAAAATATGCCCATGCGTTGCCCGTCCACCAAAGAGGCAGAATTTAGCCAAAAGATAACCGCCAACCAACCCAAGCGGTAGTCCCAAAATAGAAGCGACGATCAAGCCACAGTTTTTTACAAAATTCATGAAGCGATCATCGCGGCGGGTCGTTAGGAGTTTTTTATTGTTTTTTAAAATCTCATGAAACTGCTTTACATTCCCGGCTGCTTCTAGCTGGTCGAGGATTTTGTGCTTTTCCCAAGCGAGATGAAACTGGGGTCGCTTGAGCTTCATGGAAAGATCCAAGATGTGCTTATCCAAGGTTTCTCGCCGCTGATCCGCTTCTTTTTGGAGAGAAGCTTGGCTGTCGATGTGTTTGACCTCGGGATCGTTACGATAGTTCGCAAGTAAAGCGAGTATGGCGGCTTTCGCAGTTTTTTTCTCAAGCTTGAGTGCTTCAAAAAGGCCATGCTGCGGTTCGGCTTTCAAGCAAATTTTAAGTTCATCCCAAACGGCTCCTAAGAGGTGTGCTGCATATTCCCTGCTGGCCTCCATATATTTCTCAAGCGTTTGTGTGGGGTTTTGAAGACCCTGGTAGTGAAGGATCTTGGGCAGGACGGGTTCTGTAGGAGTGCGCGGCTCTTCTATAGGTTGCGTGAGTGGTTGCATTTGCAAAGAGCGTCTTACTCTGGGCTGCACGCGAGGCTGTGGGCGAATTGAAGACCTGAGGTCTGTATTGGCAGTAGGATCCAGTGGTGTGCCCGGCAAGTCACGCAAGGCCGGGGACTTGCGTGACGAAGGAGGGTCGTCTGGCAGCTGCTGCGGGCTTGTTGCAAGAGTGGCGGTGGCAGGGGGGCGGGTGAATGGGTCTTCGACGGGCAGGCTCAGTGGTAGTGGCAATAAGGTCGGCCGCGGTGTGAGGGTTCTCGGGGAGCTAATTTTGACCCTCAGCGTTTCTTCGGGGTCCACTCGATGGTGAGGGTCAGGCGTGGTAAGGGGAGTCACCGAAGTCGGGGGGTTGAAGGGGTTTTTCGCTGTAGTGGAGACCCACGCATTTTCGAATACGACGAGTTTTGCCCTCTTTTTCCGTGGTCGGGCTAACCAGGGGGATCTTGATGGCGAGTTTTGGCCTTGGGTTGGGGTGGGAGCTACTGGGTAGGTCTGCGGAGCCTTCGTGGGAAGTGAAATTTGAATAACCTCCGTCGGCAAGCCGGTGTCGGTTTTAAGGCCGAGTTCCTTTTCTTTATCGCCGAGTTGATGATCCAAGCGTGCGGGTAGGATCCCGATGGCTTCGGCGAGCCCCGTGTTTTGCCTGCAATACCGCTTCAAGGCTTGCACGATTCTGCAGCGTGGCGTATTTGCGCCTTGAAATTCAACCGACCTCGGGTGATAGCGAGCAAACATGCGAGTCTGCAGCAGTTCTTCATAGAAACCCATCAGAAAGGCAAGTTGCTGCTGTTTCTTTTGCTCCAATTCTTTGAGGTTCTCCTTGAGACGTTGCAGGCATTCATTTTCTTTCGTAGCCTCGCGAGCGAAAAGGCGATATTCGAGTTGCACTAAGCAAGCATCCAGAGACGCTCGGCAAGCCACCGAGTTAGTCAATCTGGATTTTTCGATGGTCTCCATGAGGCGACCGCCCCCCAGGGGCAGATTAGTAAAAACGGTACTCAAGCTGGAAGAGGAAGGCGCATACGTTGTCTTGAGGAGTTCAAGTGTCCAGCTTCTTGCCTCACGAAGCAGTTCCAAAGCTGGATTGGTTTCATCCCCGAAATGCGTTGAACTCCACATAAGTGTGCTGTCTCTAATAATTGTGATTAAAATTATAAAACAGTCAAACGGATAGAGGGGCTACTCTAAGATTGATCGTCATGCCTGTCAAGCCGCTGACTTTCGAAAAAGTCCTCATTTCTCAGTTGCTTCTCGCGCTTTGGGGTGCTATCTTTACCCTCCAGAATTGAGCCCCGATTGGGATCTCAGGTTTGGATCTTACATTGGATATTGTAGGCACGTAGCTCAGTGGTAGAGCATCACCTTGACATGGTGGTGGTCGGTGGTTCGATCCCACTCGTGCCTACCAGATTTCTGCTTAAGCAGCATAAGAAGGTTAGCATGCCTGTGATCACACTTCCGGACGGCAGTCAAAAACAATTTGATCAAGCCATCACCGTTGCTGAACTTGCAGCGAGCATTGGCGCGGGCTTAGCCAAGGCGGCACTGGCGGGCAAGGTCAATGGCAAATTGGTCGATACCTCCTATGTCATTCCAGCGGACGCAGAGGTCCGTATCATTACCGAGCGTGATCCAGAAGCCCTGGAAGTGCTACGTCACTCGGCAGCCCATCTTTTGGCGCAGGCTGTGAAAGGTCTTTTTCCGTCAGCGCAGGTCACCATTGGCCCCGTCATTGAAAATGGCTTTTACTATGATTTTGCTTTTAGCCGTTCTTTTACCCCTGAAGACCTGGTGCGCATTGAAGAACGCATGGAAGAACTGGCCCGGAAAGATTTTCCCGTGAGCCACAAAGAGATATCCCGGGATGAGGCTCTGCATTATTTTAAAAGCATCGGCGAATCTTATAAGGCCCAGATTATTGAAGGCATTCCCGCAGAAGAAATCCTGACCATCTACCAGCAGGGTGATTTCCTCGACTTGTGCCGAGGCCCGCATGTGCCAAGCACCGGCCGCATCAAGGCTTTCAAATTAACTAAATTGGCGGGTGCTTACTGGCGAGGCGACTCCAAAAATGAAATGCTCCAGCGCATTTATGGCACCGCCTGGACAGATAAAAAAGCGCTGGAAAATTATCTCAAGAATTTAGAAGAAGCGGAAAAGCGTGACCACCGCAAAATAGCCAAAAATCTAGATCTATTTCACATGCAGGAAGAAGCCGCGGGCATGGTTTTTTGGCATGCCAATGGCTGGGCGGTTTATCAGCAGATCAAATCCTATATTAGTCAGCTTCTCAACGAAAATGGTTACGAGGAAGTGGTGACTCCGCAAATTGTCGATCTGGAGCTTTGGAAAAAGTCGGGTCACTGGGACATGTTCAAAGAAGACATGTTCACTCTGGAGTTGGATGAGCGTCAATATGCCGTCAAGCCCATGAACTGCCCCTGCCACGTGCAAATTTTTAACCAAGGCCTGCGGAGCTACCGTGATTTGCCTCTGCGGTTAGCCGAGTTTGGCTGTGTGCACCGCAACGAGGCTTCGGGCTCGATGCACGGTCTCATGCGCGTCCGACAAATGACGCAGGACGATGCTCATATTTTTTGCATGGAGAGTCAAATTCAGGAAGAAGCCCTGAGTTTTATCCGCTTGCTGCTGACAGTGTATCGTGATTTTGGCTTTAACGATCTGCTGGTCAAACTGGCAACACGCCCGGAAAAGCGCTTGGGATCGGACGACTTGTGGAACCATGCGGAAACAGCTTTGGCGGAGGCTTTACGCCATGCCGGTTTGGCCTTCGAGGTTCGACCTGGGGAAGGGGCTTTTTATGGGCCCAAGATTGAATTCCACCTCAAGGATTGCTTGGGTCGCACCTGGCAGTGTGGTACCCTACAGCTTGATTATTCCTTGCCCAAACGCCTAGATGCTGTCTACATCAGTGAAGACAGTAGTAAAAAGACCCCCGTCATGCTCCATCGGGCAATTTTAGGCTCCCTTGAGCGTTTTATGGGCATTTTAATTGAACATTATGCGGGTAAATTGCCGGTTTGGCTGGCTCCGACCCAGGCTGTGGCTATGAATATCGCCGATCGCCAGTCGGCTTACGCAAGGAAAATCACTGAATTTTTAAGAAAAAACGATATTCGGGCGAAATCCGACTTGAGAAATGAAAAGATCGGTTTTAAAATTCGCGAGCATACTTTACAATACGTACCCTATCTTTTAGTGATAGGGGATAGTGAGGTCGAAGCGGAGCAAGTTTCCCTTCGAACACAGGATGGTCAGGATCTGGGCAAAATGAACTTAGACCAGTGCCTGGCTTTGATTCAAACAGCAATTTCCCAGCGAAGCCGGGTTAGTTAAGAGGAAGCAGGTATTAGTACTGAAAAAAAGCCGCGGGTGAATGATGAAATTCATTCAGCCCAGGTCAGATTGATTGATGATAAGGGCGGCCAATTAGGCGTCGTGCCTGTACGTGAAGCATTGCGGATTAGTGAGGAAGCCGGCCTGGATCTGGTCGAGGTCTCACCGGAAGCGAAACCGCCCGTTTGCCGTATTATGGACTATGGTAAATATAAGTTTCAGTTGAGCAAACGTAAGGCGGCGGCAAGAAAGAAAACAAAGCAGGTCCAGATTAAAGAAATTAAAATTCGCCCTGGTACGGAAGAAGCCGATTATCAGGTGAAAATGCGTAGTATGATTCGCTTTTTAGCCGAGGGGAACAAAACCAAGGTTACCTTGCGATTTCGCGGGCGTGAAGGAGCACACCCTGAGCTTGGATTGCAGTTGTTGCAGCGTATCCAGGCCGACATGGCGGAGCATGGGGTGGTGGAACAAACGCCACGCTTTGAAGGCCGCCAAATGGTCATGGTGATCGGACCAAAAAAGAAGTAGGGTTTCCTGAGCTTCTGAAAACCTACCCGGTACCCCGCGGCTTGGCAGCATGCAGGGCGTCCCGGCAGAGAAAACTTAAAGTAAGAGGTAAAACATATGCCAAAGTTAAAATCAAATCGTGGCGCAGCCAAGCGGTTTAGAAAAACTGCCAATGGCTTTAAATTCCGTCGCGCTCTTCGGAATCACATTTTGACCTCGAGGTCGCACAAGCGTAAGCGGCATTTGCGAGCCAATGGGATGGTTGATCACACTGATCAGCATCGTATAGAACAAATGCTTCCCTTCGCCGACTAAGAGGATACAAACATGCCTAGAGTAAAACGTGGTGTCGCCGCTCGTGCGAGACACAAAAAAGTTTTGAAACAAGCCAAAGGTTATTACGGTGCCCGTAGCCGGGTTTATCGTGTTGCCAAACAAGCTGTGATTAAGGCCGGCCAATATGCCTATCGTGATCGCCGCTTAAGAAAACGTGATTTTCGTTCTCTGTGGATTATCCGTATCAACGCCGCTGCGCGTGAACTAGGCCTGTCCTACAGTGCCTTTATGCATGGCTTGAAGAAAGCGGAAGTTGCAATCGATCGCAAGGTGCTTTCAGACATTGCTGTTCGTGATAAAGCAGCCTTCGCTGTTTTAGCAGAACGTGCAAAAGCTAGCCTGGCAGCTGCTGCTTAGAAGCTGTTGTTAAAAAGCAAGAGCCGTCATTGCGAGCAAAACAAGAGCCGTCATTGCGAGCGCAGCGCGGCAATCCATAACGGTAATCAATACACAGCCGTATTATGGATTGCCGCGCTGCGCTCGCAATGACGGCTCTTTCGCTGAGGTGCTACTTATTTGGGTTACTACTTAACTTCACTGGGACGGAAGGCGGTGGGGAAGTATGGTTGCCATGACATGCATAGGAGGGCATACTTGTTGAAAATATAGGATGGGGTGTGCCTCGGAGAGCCTCCAGATAGGCATGCATATCAAAAATTTGCCTTTCATTTTCAGTTTTAAGTTCGTTGGCAATAAATTTAATCGCTTTTACTTTTCCCGCTGCCATCACTGTCATTGCGTTCGCGGCACCCTCTGCTAAGATAACCTGCACCTCGGCTTCTGTTCGTGCTTCCACTCTAGCGACTTGTCCTCTGGCTTTTGCAGTGAGAAGGGAGTGAGAAATTTCAGCAGCTTCCTGGGTAAGGTTTCTATTTTTTGCCTCAACTTTTGTCAGCCGTAGAGTGGTTAGAGTAATTCCCCAGCCATTACAGGTGGTTTCGAGCGATTTTTTAATTTGTTCGTAAAGGGAAGGTTTTTTGGATGAGGTTGTGAGCATCACCACCGTCGAAGAAGATGTCCCTCGCATTTTTATGCTGGACTTGTTTGTTCTAGATTCAGGAGGTTGGGAACAGGATTCTTTATCCTCCTTTTCCTCTTTTGCGCCAAACGTTTCCAAGCCCGAAGTCAGAGAGTGACAATCTCGCTCTTGGAGAGTCGTCACGATTTGGTTTCGCACGGCTTCTTGAAGCGCTTTTTCATAATCGGTGACCCGGAGTATAGCGTTTTCCACATTCTGCCTATTCGACTCAATGCGATAAGTGAAATTGGCCTGCACCAAAAGAGGAAGGTTATCCTGGGAGCGTGCTTCAAACTCACTCAAAGTAACAACCTGATCACTGTCCACTGGAATGGTCCGGGATAACACATGCAGCGGAGAGAGCAAAAAACGTGGGCCGGGCGGGAGCACCACGAGGCTGTCCCCATTGTAAGAAATCCCTCGCTCCCCCTGTTTAATGATATGGAATTTTGCATAGAGGTAAAATAAACCAATGCCAGTGGCTGCAATTGCACCAATAAGCAAGGCCCTACCGAGAGATTTTAGAAAGCTCATACTGACAATACTCCTTCACCTCAAGAAATTTAAGAGCGTAATGTAGCGTAAAAGCAGTAAAAGGACATCAGTATTTCTTTTGGCAAAGAATCGAGCCCACGGCGATTTTGTAAGCTGTACATAATTCGATCTAAGCACCCAACACTGTCATCCCGACTAGACGCATGTCGGGATGACAACGAAACTCTACAAATCGCTGTACAGCCCTCGAATTTGCCTTAAAAGTGCCCAGCAGCAATTTGCGATCATTTCCGTGATTAAAGGCTGTTTTTTTAAAAAACTGTAGTAGAATGTTGCTGAAATAATAATAAATTGAATTCCAGCTTATGACCGAATTAGATCTGCTACTGAAACAAGCGGCTGAAGAGATCCGAGAGGCGCAGGATCTGCGAACTTTGGATGAATACCGCATTCAATATCTGGGTAAAAAGGGAAAACTCACCGACTATCTCAAAAAGCTCGGGCAATTGCCCGCGGAAGAGCGGCCTTTCGCTGGCCAGAAACTTAACTCGATCAAGGCCGAGATCCAAGTCTTGATCGATAGCAAAGCCTCCGAGTTGCAGGCCCGGCAAATTGCGGAACAGCTGGTTGCGGAGTCCGTGGATGTGAGTTTGCCGGGTAGACGCCAGCCGGCGGGCAGTCTCCATCCGATTACACAGATCCGGGAACGGATTGAACTCATCTTCAAGGAAATGGGTTTCCTGGTCGCCGAAGGCCCTGAAATTGAAAATGATTATTACAATTTCGAGGCACTCAATGTGCCTGCCTTGCATCCCGCGCGTTCCATGATGGACACCTTTTATTTTGACGACGGCCTCTTGCTGCGGACCCATACCTCGCCGATCCAAATCCGCTTCATGGAGCTCAACCCGCCGCCTTTCCGCATGATTGCCGTGGGCCGGGTGTTTCGCCGCGATTTTGACTTGACGCATACCCCAATGTTTCATCAAGTCGAAGGCTTGGTAGTAGACGAGACAGTGACTTTTGCCGATCTCAAAGGCTTGCTGACCGAATTTTTACAAACCTTTTTCAATAGCCCCGTTCCCCTGCGTTTTCGTCCCTCTTATTTCCCCTTCACCGAACCTTCAGCGGAAGTGGACATTGGTTGCGTGCGCTGTGAGGGCCGTGGTTGCCGCATTTGCAAAAATACCGGCTGGCTGGAAGTGTTGGGCTGTGGCATGGTGCACCCCAAGGTGCTCGAGGGCGTGAACATCGATAGTGAACGTTACCGCGGTTTTGCTTTCGGCATTGGTTTTGACCGTCTGGCCTTGCTACGCTATAGCATCCCTGATCTTAGAACCCTGTTTGAGAATGATTTGCGCTTTTTACAGCAGTTTTAATTCGATAAAAATTCCAAGGGTAGGAGGAAAGTCCAATGAAATTCAGCGAGGCCTGGCTAGGCGAATGGGTTCGCTCTGATTTAACGCGCGAACAGCTTTGCGACCGCTTGACCATGACGGGGCTTGAAGTCGAAAGCCAGGAGCCCGTTGCGCAACCTTTTAGCAAGGTGGTGATTGGAGAAGTGCAAACGGTGAAGCCGCATCCTGCGGCAGACCAGCTGCGTGTCTGTGAAGTGAGTCTTGGGAAAGGCGCTTCCCTGACCATTGTCTGCGGTGCAAGCAATGTGCGGGCGGGCATGAAAGCGGCCCTCGCTAAGGTCAAGGCTGTTTTGCCCAACGAAGTCCACATCCAAGAAACCCAACTGCGGGGCGTGACTTCGCAAGGCATGCTCTGTTCTGCAGCAGAGCTCAGTTTAGGGGAAGAAGGGCAGGGCTTGCTGGAGTTACCAGCAGATGCCCCCGTAGGCGCGGATTTATGGGACTACCTCCAACTGAGCGACCATCTCATCGAAGTGGCTATTACCCCCAACCGTGGGGATTGCTTAAGCATTCAAGGCATGGCGCGAGAAGTCGCTGCCATCACCGCGAGCAAGTGGAAGCCCCTGAGCATTCCCAAGGTAAAAGCGAGTGTCCCGGATCTCTTTCCCGTGACGATTCAGGCCGAAGATGCCTGTCCTCGCTATGTGGGCCGCGTTATTCGCGGAGTGCAGCCCGCGACAACCACACCGATCTGGCTGAAAGAGAAGTTGCGACGCAGCGGTCTCCGTTCTGTGAGTCCTATTGTGGATGTGACCAATTACGTCATGTTGGAACTGGGTCAGCCCATGCATGCTTTTGATCTGGCACGTTTAGAGAAGAAAATTGTCGTGCGTCGAGCAAAGGAAGGCGAGGAGTTGCTTTTACTGGACGGTTCCGCTGTGCAATTAACGACAGAAACTTTAATCATTGCCGATCAGAAAAAGCCCTTGGCCATTGCCGGTGTGATGGGTGGCATTGATTCAGGCATCGCTTCCGGCACGCAAGATATTTTTTTAGAAAGCGCTTTTTTTACCCCGGCCGTTGTTGCCCGGCAGCGACAGTTGCACCAGCTGAACTCTGAATCGGCCCACCGTTTTGAGCGCGGCGTTGACCCGGCTTTACAGCGCCTGGCCTTGGAACGTGCCACGCGTCTGCTGGTGGATTTGGTCGGCGGCAAGCCCGGCCCGGTGCTTGAAATTACCGCTAAAAAAGGACTGCCTCGCAAAACCCTGCGTTTGCGTCGGGAACGCATTGAGAGCATCCTCGGCTGCTCTCTCATCACGGATAAAGAGGTGAAGAGTCTCCTGGAAAGTTTGGGTTTTGAATGCAAAAAGGGAAAAAAGCAGTGGATGGTTCGTGTTCCTTCCTGGCGCTTTGATGTGACCCAGGAAATTGATTTAATCGAAGAGCTGGCGCGTCTTTATGGCTATCACAAGATTTCGCCGACACGGCCGGTGTTTCCGGTGCAGACCCAAAGTTTTTCGGAAGGCCGCATTACCTTGCCGCGCGTGCGGCGCTTGCTCTGCGATCTCGGTTATCATGAGGCTGTAACATATAGCTTTGTAAATGCAGAGCTGCAGAAATTACTCGACCCGCAGCAAGAGCCCAAGCCCTTGGTGAATCCGATTACTGCGGACATGACCGTCATGCGCACCAATTTATGGCCCGGTTTGCTGGGAACCTATCTTTATAACCGCGACCGTCAACAATTGCGCGGGCGCTTTTTTGAAACGGGCCTCTGTTTTGTTCAGGAAAACAAAAAACTCCTGCAGTTGCCCATGCTGGGTGGCTTGCTGAGTGGTTCTGCTTGCCCAGAGCAATGGGGTCAGCCTGTTCAAGAACTAGACTTTTTTGATGTAAAAGCCGATATTCAGAATCTGCTGCAATTAACTCACATTTCACAAGATAGATTCATTTTTAAACCATTTAACCATCCAGCTCTCCATCCCGGACAGACGGCCATGCTCTACCGGGAAGAGACACCCTTGGGTATTTTAGGAGCTCTTCACCCTGCTCTTCGCCAAAAGTTTGATATTTGTGAGCCAGTTTTCTTATTTGAGTTCAATTTAGACACTCTTTTGCTGGCCAGGCCACCCTATTTCAGTGAAATCTCTAAGTTCCCCGAGATCCGCCGCGATTTAGCTTTATTGGTGGATCGCCATATACCAACCCAGGAAATTCGCGATACAATAGTAAGAAGTGGTGGAGAATGGCTAAGACAAGTAAATGTTTTTGATGTATATTTAGGAGAGGGGATACCTGAAAGTAAAAAGAGTGTGGCTTTTGCGTTAATACTGCAACACGCCACCCGGACCTTGCGTGACGAGGAAGTGGCTGAAGCCGTAGAAAGGATTGTGGGAACCTTGAGGACAACATTAGGTATTGAGCTGCGAGGCTAAGGACATGGCACTAACAAAAGCAGAAATTGTAGACCACTTGTCGCGTGAAATCGGAATTAACAAACGTGAAGCCAAAGAGATCGTGGAGTTGTTTTTTAAAACGATCAGTGAGGCGCTGACCAAGGGACATCAAGTGAAGTTATCCGGTTATGGTAACTTTACCCTGCATGATAAAAGTGAACGGCCAGGGCGAAATCCCAAAACAGGTGAAGAAATTCCTGTTTCAGCGCGGCGCGTTGTGACCTTCCGCAGCGGCCAGAAACTCCGGGCGCGTGTTGGCAAATATGAGGGAAATAAAGATAAATGACCTCTATGAGCCGTAGCCAAAAACGCAAGGGCGTCAGCCAAAAGAAAGAATTGCCGCCCATACCCGATAAACGTTATTTCAGCATCAGTGAAACAGCCCGTTTATGTGGCGTGAAAGCCTATATTCTGCGTTTTTGGGAGCAAGAATTTACCCAGTTGAAGCCCGATAAACGCCGCGGCAATCGACGCTATTATCAATACCAAGACCTCCTACTCGTCCGCCAAATCCGTAAACTACTTTATGACGATGGCTTTACTATTGAAGG
>Ga0206838_10060_pt1 | contig 35079 bp, 25 predicted proteins | sample Alteio_BWOrgCont_26_FD_152879 | JGI IMG/M metagenome (GOLD analysis project Ga0206838, IMG submission 152879) | Enriched cells from forest soil in Barre Woods Harvard Forest LTER site, Petersham, Massachusetts, United States -... | ecosystem: Environmental > Terrestrial > Soil > Temperate forest >...
GAAGAGCGACGAATAAGGCGAGGCAGATAGCGTTAAAGAGGTTTTTTACTTTAGACCCAATTTGCCAGCAATAGTTTGCCGTAGCCAGGGCGAAGAAAAGGCAAAGGGGGACGGTGGGCAGGTAGGCGTAACGAGTATCTTGAAGGTCCGGCGTTAAACACATGACTCGATATAAAGGAATCAAGGTTATGACGAAGGTACTTGCCAGAAATACCGCGATTTTCCGCGTCTCTTTGTCCAACAGCATTCTGACGCCAACCAGAGTCGTGATACCGTATGTCGCCAATGTCCACAGTTTGGCGAAAGTGTTGCCACCGGTGACGATATTTATATTGAAGGGGAAGAAGATGGTGTGCATCGATACGCTCAGGCGCTGGAGGCATGCCGTCCAGTCGTTAATGATGAGACCGTCATCGTATCCGCCGACAAAAGTTCCTAATGTGATTCGTCTCAAGACAAAATAAGCGGCCAGGATGAGCCAGAACGATGCTGTTCTCGTCGCCACCCTTTCAATTTGTTTGAGAAGCCTGGGAATTGCGGGAACTGCGGATTTAAGCTCCTGCCCGTTCGCATCACACCCCATTATTAGTTCGTAGCAAGTCAACGCAGCCGGAAGAGAGATTGCCATTTCCTTTGTCGCCAGCGCCGCGCAGCAGGATACGTTGGAGAGAATGAACCATTTGAGAGAGTTGCTACTGCGCCACCGAATGTAGAGCCACAACGTTGCCAGATAGAAGACGGTGGTGATGGCGTCGACTCGTCCTGTCAGCCAAGCTACTGCCTCAGGATGAATCGGGTGCACGGCGAAAAGCGCAGCTGCAAAAATGGCAAAGAGATTTGTAGAGGTTGCTTGAGCAGTTGTGCTCGCTTTGAACGTCGCTTTGCACGTCGCTTTGAACAGGGAACGTCCCAGAGCAAAAACCAGAACGATGTTGATCATGTGGAGGAGAAGGTTGGTGATGTGGAAGCCAACGAAGTTTTGTCCCCACACGAAATAATCTATCGCCATGGAGACGCCCCATAGGGGTCGATAGAATTTGGTGGTCGGAACGTCCAGCCAGGTATGGGAAAAGTTTCGCAAGATGAGATCGGGATGCAGTTTGACTCTATTGAGCCATTCCAGAACGACGAAATCATCGCTGCAAAGCCACGGAAACAGCGTCTTCCCATAGACTGCGGCGGTGAGTATGAGAATGCCGATGAGTGCCAGCACAGTCAGTAACAGCGACTTGGGGCTGGACGGGATGATGCTCACCCCATTTGATTTGTTGGTTGTGTCTAGTGTGGCAGTCACTCGATTTGTTCTCACTCCGCACACACGACTATGTGATCGCTGGACATTCCCACGGTGTTTCCGTGACTGTCTCTAGCCCAAGCCCTGATCCAGTAGTAGCCGGGAGTCGGAAACATGGATCGGCTGAGCGAGAATTGTCCGGATAGAGATGGAGAGCTCAGTTTGGAGAGAACCTTGCCCTGTTCAACTGGACGAGCGAAGTGTTCTTCAAAACAAACTCCTTGTTTGCCGATTTCTAAAATGCAGCCTGTCGCATTCGGAATCGACTGAATGTTGTAACTCACCTCTTTGGCCCCATCCGAATTTTTCAAATGCAATCTTCCCAGTTGCCCGAGAATGCCCGAATCATCAAAATCGAGTGCGGGCATGATTTTGCTTGAGGGTAGGAGCTGCAGAGAATCTATCACCATGTGCGCGTGAGGGGAGAAGCTGAAGACGATATCGTGTGCGTGTCCCCCGAGCATCCAGGTTGGATCCCGGTGCATTATGAAGGTCCACGTCTGCCCTTTATCGGTTACATCAGCGTTTCCATCAACCGTTCTTCGCTCACATATGGAGTTGCTGAAGGTGACGTAGGCGCGACGGGTTGGTAGAGATTTAGACTCCGGTATATCGCGCAGATGAATGACGATGGCGTCGGTTGCCCATCCGGAAACGTCTTTCAATTTTAAGGATACTTCGGCAGGCTTTATGCTGGTAACTTCCAGACCGGCAGGTCCCTGTTTTGTGATTGTACTCTGTGGTATCACAACTGGTGCGGACAAAATTTCGTGGAGTTTATCTTCTGACCAGCTCCTGGCCGGTTGAGTTTCAGGAGTTGGTTTAACGAGTTCGAACTTTGCCAGCCTACTGTTCCAGTAACACAACCGGACATTGGCATTAGTGGAATTCCTTCCGATCGAATCTTTGAGGAGGCCGAACGAGAGGTAGTTGTCCAGATCAAGGGTCGCAATTCTAGGAACGTCGGCGAAGTCTATGAGTCCACCAAGAGAGTTTCTCGCTACGATGGCGCCGTCAATATTGTCAGGCATACCGAATATGAGAAACAGGGGTGTTGTCGTTTGTTCTGCAAATAGAGTGCGAAACCCGGCTCGAATATTGTTCGACTCATGTCCGGCTTTGCTCCAAGCAGAGTTGTTTATCCACAGGATCGAAAAGCTGCTGACTACGAGCGACGCGACCATGATTGCGCTCGCCCCATGCAGAAGTTTCTGCCGGAGTGTTTTTGACGAATGCGCGAGAGCCGCACATGCCATAGACGCCAATATGCATACAGGTACCAACGGAAGATAGAAATACCTTCCGCCCTGAAGATCGGCTTGCACATCCAATAGTCTGTATACTGGAATGAGGGCGAGTGTGAACCATGACACCATGAATAGGGTTGGACGTAAGAACCTGCCATCGGTTAAGAGTTGAACGGCAAAGAGAAGGGGTACGGCAAACAGATTTGCGCGCCACCACTGGTAGAGAAAACTGTGGCCGCTAAATAGGTGTTCGTTTAGCGGGAACAAGAACGTTTGGGTAGATTTATGCATCCTGGCAAACCATTCATTCCAGTTGGAAATCCACAGGCCATCATCGTAGCCGCCCACGAATGTTCCCAGTGTCAGACGGCGGACCAAGAAGTAGGCACCTAGAATCAGCCAAAATGGTGCGATAAATCTTGAAGTTTGGATGATTGTCTGCGCGCGTTCCCGAAGTGAAGGCGAACTCTGGTTCTTCAAAACACTATTTGAATTTCGGCGACCCGGCAACATGCAAACTTCATAGGCTGTAATTGTGGCGGGCAAAACAATGGCGAGTTCTTTTGATGCCAGCGCTGCAGCCGTTGAGACACACGACGAGATTAGCCAAATATGGTTGTGGCCGGAGCGCCACTGCATGTAGCACCATACCGTGAGAAGGAAAAAGACGGTTGCCAGCGAATCGACGCGCCCGCAAGTCCAGGCTACTACTTCGGAGTGAATAGGATGTAGGGCGAATAAGGTTGCTGCCAGGAGCGGCACAATCATGCGGTTTCGTGTGGGTCCTTCGCTACTCTGTTTGAGAATGCCGGAGCCGATTCCGAAGACCAGTAATACATTGGTGAGGTGCAGCAACAAATTGGTAATATGAAAGCCAATGAGGTTGTGTTGCCAAATCGCGTAATCGGTCGCTAACGATAGACCGAATAGCGGACGGTAGAATTTGTTCGTGGGAACATCCCACAACCCGGAAACAAAGTTTTTCCAAACAAGTTCAGGGTGTTGCACACAGTGGTGCAGCCAATCGAGGGCAACAAAATCGTCTCCGGTAAACCAACCGAATATGGTGGCACTATAGGCGGCAATGGTGAGCCCGAGAAGGCCCAACAATGCCACCACGACAAACCGAGTTCCATTACTTTGGGTGGGAACTTTTGAGAGGGTCTGAGGCTGTGCGAGCGGCGAAATTTTGCTTGCCATGGTCACTTGGTTCGCCTGGGCAACTCCCGCCAAGGTGGCGGAAAATTGGAGATTCCAGGAGATTCTATCGATCATGAGCATGAGTTGCTATGCTGCTTTTTAACATTAGCTCAGTTTATATATTGAGCTCGCTGGGCTCAGTCTCCGAGCGGCTTTGGTTAGCCGTCTGTAAGGTACGGGATTCTTTGGGCTTGGTGTGGTTGAAAGGCTGATGAATGGCTGATGTTTGTCACGCACATTAAGGAGCAGCTGGGTTTGCCCGATGGGGAAAAACCTGAGCGTCACTCATTAATCCACATTCAGTTGAGGCATAAGTTCTATTAACCTGCCGGTCCATCGCCTGAGAGATGGCGCCGCCCTTGCGTTTCCTGGGTTTGTACGAGCTGTGCCCAAAAGGGCTGATGTGAAGAGGAAGGGGTATAATTCTGAGACTCACGCACAATTAGATCATAAACTTGATTATGAAACCAGTGTCATTGAGAAGTGTAGGGCTCTGTTGGTGATGGAACTGACTGAGTCAGGCGGCATACAAATTTTTCGGGCGCGGCTCTCATGGGCTGACGTACCGGGCTGTTTTACTGAAGCTAACAGCGTTCGGAGCTGGGCTCACCTTGGCACCACTGCCAGGGCTATTTCTTTTGTTGTGCCACCTATTGCTCGTACTCCGGGACTGTTCAAGATCGCCATAGAACCGCAGCCGCGCTCAGTAAAAGTTATCGGCATGCGCTTGTTCAATCACCATCGCGCCGTCGTCTGGGAGTGGAGTCCAGCCTCTCCCGAAGGTGATGCAGAATCGTCATCCCAAGAGCGTCCCGAGAATGTGCCGCTCTTGCAGATCGGTGAAACCGTTTTCGATCTATCTCCTGATATGAAGCGGCTGGCTCCTTTTGTCAGAGGCGGTACGCTGGAAGTGAAATTAGCTTGCGAAGGGCGTGCTGCTGCATTTCCATTTAGCGCTCATATAGATTCTGATGATTCGGACAGAGGCGCTTCCTTTGCCAAACTAAGACGAGTTGAACAAGAGTTCGCCGTTGTCAGTCAGGCGTTAGATGCTGTGTGCAGCTCTAAGTCATGGCGATGGACAGAACCGCTGAGGAACTTCCTCACTTCGGCAAAGCATGCCCGTGGCGTCCTGCGGAAATATCAACGTTCCGTCAAGCAGAAAGTGCATTCGACGGTGGTGCCGCTGCAAACTCCATCTTTGCGCGACGTCGGTGTAGTTGATGTTATCGTACCCATCTACCGGGGCGTGCAAGAGACGATCAACTGCCTTGAAAGCGTGATGGCGAGCCAGAACCGTACGCCATTCGAACTTATCGTTGTGAACGACTGCAGCCCCGAACCTGATTTGGTGGCTTATGTTCGTGCCCTTGCCGGTGATGGCAAATTTACTCTGGTTGAGCATGAGAAGAATCTTGGTTATACGAAGAGTGTTAATGGTGGCATCGAACTCCATCCCGAGCGAGACGTCGTTCTCCTGAACAGCGACACCGAGGTGGCCTCAGACTGGCTGGATCGTCTTGTCGGGGCTGCATATTCGAGCCCCAACGTTGGCACTGTGACACCGTTTTCCAACAATGCCACTTTATGCAGCTATCCCAAACCGTTCGCTCAAAACGATCTCCCACCCGGTTGCACGACGCAGTCGATTGATGCCCTCGTAAAAGAGTTGAACCAGGGGCAGTGTGTAACCATTCCGACGGCAGTCGGCTTTTGTATGTATGTGCGGCGCGACACATTCAAGGCCGTGGGATTGTTTGATGCTCAAAGTTTTCCCGGCTACGGCGAAGAGAACGATTTCTGCTTGCGAGCGATCGCGGCGGGTTGGTTGAATCTTTTAGCTGCAGATACATTCGTGCGTCACGTGGGCACGGTCAGTTTCAGAGGCGAGGGGCGCAGCCGGCAGAAGGCGGCGTGGAACATGGTGCGCCGTCTCCATCCTGATTACGAGAACATTGTTGCCAGGCACGCGGTGGAAGATCCGGCCAAGCCGTATCGCGACATAGTGAGTGTGGCCCGTTTGCGCCAATCGTCCAAACCCAAAATTGTTTTTGTGGTTCCGGATTTGCATGGTGGCACCGAGCGGCACGTGCAGGATTTGGCGCGGTTACTTTCTGGGGACTGCGAATGTCTGATGGCTTGCCCGGATAAGAGTATGTGGACTCTGGAGTGGTTGAACACCGGCGAATGCCTCAAGTTGACCTATCCCAACAACGAGCCTGGTTTCCGCGACCTCGTCGGTTTCCTCAAATCAGTGCCGATTCAGCGGGCTCATGTTCACCATGCCAAAGGGGCGCTGAGGCGGGTGGCGAAGTTGGTGGAAGAGCTGTCGGTGCCGTTTGATTTCTCGGTGCACGACTTCCATGCCGTGTGCCCGCAAACGTTTTTGGCGGACGAAACCCATCAATTCTGTGGTCAGCCCGATAAAGATGGTTGCAACCGATGCATCGCCGCAAGTAGTTTGCCGATTGGTACTGTTGGTACCATTGAGCAGTGGCGGGAAGAGCACATGTGGTTGGTGACGCGCAGCCAGCGCGTCTTCGTTCCCAGTCGTGATGCCGCCAATCGGTTGAGACCTTACTGGCCCACAATCGATTTTATTGTCGTGCCCCACGTGGATCAAAACTCAGCTGCCGATTATTTCAATCAGCCTAATCCTCCCAATCCAATTGGGCGCGCTATCGCCAACGATGAGCCCCTTCGCATCGCCGTTCTTGGTGCCCTCAGTCAGGAGAAAGGGGCGGATATCTTGGAGGAGTGCGCCATACAAGCCGTCGAGCTGGGGCTTCCCCTGGAGTTTCATCTGGTCGGATACGCGTATCACACTCTTACTCCCCGTCCGGGCGCTAATCTTGTCGTGAATGGGGCTTACTTCGATCACGAGTTGCAAGATATTCTCAGGCAGGTGCGTCCGCACGTCGTGTGGTTCCCGGCGCGCATACCGGAAACTTTCAGCTACACGCTAAGCGCTGCTTTGGAGTCAGGACTGCCTGTGATCGCCTCTGACCTTGGCGCATTTGCCGAGCGTTTGAACGGACGGCAGTGGAGCTGGGTTCTCCCGTGGAATCAGACTGCTTCTCAATGGAATCGCCTGTTTGTAGAGATGCGCGAATCAAATTTCAGAACAGGCAAGAGTCCCGCACCGCCGGCGGGGCACGAACCAGGCTATACCAAGTTCAGTTACGGAGAAGACTATTTGGCTCCATTGCGCGGAGGCAAAAGCGGTGGTACTACCAGCAGCCCAAACGAATTGTCCGGCCTGGTTGGGAGTCGGTCAGGGAGTGTGGAGGCATTGGTGAACTTATAAAATCGCTTTACAGTTGCCAATAAAGCACCTGCGAGCGCATTAGAATTGTCAATGATCTAGGTCGGAGTAGGAATCCAGAGTGTCGGCGTTTCATACAAGGGAAAGCAAGCGGTACCGAGTATTTGTCACGGGTGCCACCGGTTTGGTCGGTATGCACGTCGTCCAACATCTGGGAGCCAAAGGGCACGACCTGGTTGTTATGACCCGGGCTTCTAGCGATATGGCGGAATTGCGCCGAATGATTCGCGAAACCGGCATTCAAGTCACATTCGTAACTGCTGACTTGGTGGACAAGCCTGAGCTTGCTCAATATATGCAGGGCTGCGACGTGGTCATTCATACGGCTGCCCGCATCGATCCCCATGGAGCGCCTGAAGTTCTCAAAGCCATAAACGTGGAAGGCACCCGCTTAGTTCTAGACGCGGCCGTCACTGCCCACGTGAAACACTTCATATACATCAGCAGCTTGTCGGTGATCATGGGCGACAAAGATTGCTACGGCATCACCGAATCAGAGCCGTTGCGCCGGTGCAAAGAGGCCTATGCCAATTCGAAGATCGCAGCAGAAGAGATAGTTATGAGCGCGGCCTCGCGCGGCGACATCAAAGTGACGGCTATGCGTCCTGGTTTCATTTACGGACCCAATGAAACATCGTGGCTGCCGAAGTTGATCTTCAACATGAAAGCACACACAGCCTTGATGGTTGGTGATGGTTCGAAAGAAACAAATCTGATCTACGTCGAAAATCTTTGTCGCGCCATCGAGCTGTCCATGCTCAATGAGGTTGCCTACGGACAGATCTACAACCTGACTGATGGCGAGCGTGTCTCGAAGAAGCAGTTGGTCGACGAGATCGCCGCGCAGCTAGAAATACCAAAAATTCGCATTTACATTCCCCTTGCGGCGGCGCGGTTCCTGGTTAGTTCGTCTTCCGCCATTGCTTTATGCGCACCTCTGCGACTGCGATCGAGGCTGGCTGTTTTCTCCAGACCGGCGCTGCGTCTAATCGGACTCAATCAAGGGTTCGACATCTCCAAGGCAGAGCGCGAACTCGGTTACGTAGAGCGCATTCCTTTTGCGGTAGGCATGAAGAAAACCTTGCAGAGTTTTCGAGATAAGCGCAGCGATCGAAGAGAGCCTCACGACGATCGCCCGGTGCGAGAGTTGACTGAGCACCGTATTTGATACTGGTGAAATTGCTGGCGCAATTGCGACACGCACAACACCAGGCTGGATAGTTCACCTCATCCAGTTATTGTCGTTAGTTCGTAACTGACAGTCGTCCGTTGCTTAGCGGGCGAGGGAGTAGCCTAATCCTTCGAGGATTTCGCCGGCGTGTCTGTTGAACTTTTCCAGATCTTCATCCGAGTACACGTCTTTCCATTGCTCTCTCGTTCCCTTGCGGAAGAATGTGTACGGTTTTTCGAGATGCTCCGGTCCGTTTTTCTCTTCGTTCAATTTCAAGGTTTCGAATTTGCATTTTCCCGCGGCGGCAGTCAATGCTTCTTCGCTTGCATTCAACCCGCAGAACAGCGCCACTTTTCTGGCGGCATCGACAGGGAAGTCGAGCATGTTTTCATACTGAAGGACGAGGAATGATTGGGGATGACGGCTTTGCATGGCCACCATGACCGCTTTCAGGTGTTGATCCCAGCGTCCGAACGGGATGTCTTCTTTATCGCCCATATATTGGTCGAGAAATTCGGAGAATGTCTCAGTCGAACCGGTTCTTGCCTGCATGAAGTGATAGTACGAAATGAGGGCGTCGCGTCCGTCTCTGAAGATATAAATGAACCGCGGGTAGTGCTGGAAAAAGCGCCAGTGGCTTTTGATGAAACGCGGATGCTTATCTGTCGGCCACGTTTTCGGATCTCTGTTGAAGCTGAAGACGTAGTCGTCTACATTGCGGAAGGTAATCTCTTTATCGGGGGCGAGCAAGTTGGCGATCAGGAAGCGCAACCAGGTATTGCCTGATTTCGGGTACGACGCTAGGAAGATGTCGGTTTCGTAAACGGGAAACAGTCCTTCGATGACGCTGTGAAGACGCGGCTGTTCAGAGTTCTTACCGAAGTTGCCTTGGGAAATGTGCACACCTGATTGCATATGAAATTCCTACAAATTGCCGCCATAGCTTAGCGAACTTTTCCGGACGTAATCAAGTATGCAGACCTAATGGAGCCCGGCCGGCAGGTCGAAGATGTGTTCTGTCTAACCCAGGCGCCAGCGCCAGGCTACGGATTGTGCAACTGCTCTGCGGTGGGAATAGCGACGGCCTGGTACGAACCGGAGCGACTCCAACGACCCTTGCTGGGAAGCGCATACGACTTCAGTTTTTCGGCTTCAGCCTTGCGGCCCGTCGTCGTGAGAAGATGAGTGTAATTGAAAATCAAGTTGAGTACGGCCGGATGCGAGCCTCCCAGGGCCTTGCTTCTGATCGGCAAGGCTTGCTTGTAATATTTCTCGGCCCCGGCAAAGTCTTTGCGGGCGTGATTGATCATGGCGAGATTGTTGGCGACGATGCCCACGTCGGGATGGCTTTTGCCCATCATTTTTTCGTAGATGCCGTACACGCGAAGACAGGGGGCCTCCGCCTCAGCATATTTGGCTTGCTTGAACAAAACTTCGGCCAGGCATTCCAGGGTTACGCACAGCCGGGGATCAGCTTCTCCGAACGCTTCCGCGCGTTTGAGGGCGGCCAGCCACATGGTTTCGGCGCCGGCGTAATCGCCTTCGGAAAAGGCTCGGTCTGCGGAAACCCGGTATTGATCCCAGGTTTTGTTTTTGTTGGGACTGTGAACATCTATGGGCTTCAAATGCAGCTGGGAGTCGATGTCGACTGTGGCGAACTGCCCGGAGCGAGTCAGTTTGGCCATGCCGGAGCTGACGGAACCGCTGACGAGCTCGTCGGCTTCCGCGGTCTTGCCTGACTTGCGCAGCATCTCGGAGTAGTTGACCCTGAGGTTCATGACGTCGGGATGGTCGACGCCGAGTGATTTTGTGAGGATGTCCAGAGCCAGTTGATAAAGAGGCTCTGCCTCAGCGTATCGGCCCAGCGATTTGTACAGCATGGCCAGGTTGTTGGCGGTAACGCCGACGTCGGGATGTTCGGGACCGCGAGTGACTTTGAAGATTTCAAGAATTTGCTTGCACAGGGGCTCGGCTTCCTCCAGCTTTCCCTGGTGCCAGAGCGCTTCCGCCAACCCTTCGATTGTCGCTGCCCACCGCGGATCGAGCTTGTTGAACGTCTTGGCCTGCTCGTAGGCAGCGCGCCACATGATCTCGGCGGCTGCAAAGTCGCCTTCGTGCAGTGCTTCCTCCCCGGCAGCTTGATACTGTTCCCAATCGGCGTTCACGACAGTGGCACGAAGCTCCTAAGTGACACTAATTTTATACCTCTATAAAAAGTAAGCGGAGCTCGCTCTTTGCCTGCTCCATCGGACAAAATCGGCCCGTTATCTAATTCTAGAACAGTTTTGTCGCCATTTCGTATCGGCTGTCTGACCGATGCCATGCGGTGATCGCTAATCTGAACAGGCGGGCGCCGTTGCCGGTATTAGAAATTTCTCATCCGAGCGCAAGTCCACCGGTGGAGGTTTCTTTGTACTTCTGGTTCATATCGAGACCGGTCTGCCGCATAACCTCGAGGGCTCGATCGAGGCTAATCAGATGTTTGCCGTCGGAAGCCAGGGACAAACAGGCGGCGTTCAAAGCTTTTACTGCCCCCATGGCGTTGCGTTCGATACAGGGAACCTGCACCAACCCCATGATCGGATCGCATGTCATGCCGAGGTGGTGTTCAATACCTATTTCAGCGGCCTGCTCCTGCTGATACGGCGTGCCGCCAAGCATGGCCACAGCACCAGCGGCAGCCATTGCGCAGGAAGTTCCCACTTCACCCTGGCAGCCGACTTCGGCACCACTGATAGAGGCATGTGTTTTCACGAGGGCTCCGATGACGGAGGCAACCATAAGTCCGTTTTGCAGAGTCTCTTCTGAGAGCTCGTTTGCTTCCTGCAAAGTCTTCCACACAGCTGGGATCAACCCTGAGGAACCGTTTGTCGGTGCCGTGACGACGCGCCCGCCGCAGGCGTTCTCTTCGTTGACCGCCATGGCGTAGATTGATGGTCTCAGGTCGTTGCCGGACCATCCCGGCGCCTTTCCCGCTTTCATCTGTTCCCACAGTGATTTCGCTCGTCTGCGTACGTTCAATCCTCCGGGAAGAATGCCTTCGCTAGCCAGCCCACGTGCGATGCAATCGGCAAACGTCTGCAAAATTTCCGCCAAATTCTGGCGCAGCACTTTCTCCGGCATGCCTTTCGCCTCTTCGTTAGCGATGACAATTTCCCACGCCGGCTTATCGTTGGTGACGCACTGGTCGACGAATTCGGCAGCGGAATTGTACGGGTAAGGAAGCGGCTTTTCGTAAGATTGTTGGGTAGGAAGGAAGCGCTGCCCTGTACGGGGATCTACCGGTTCGATGAAGCCGCCGCCGACAGAGACTGTCATTTTCTCGCACAGGATGTTTGTTTTAAGGGCTCCGTCTTCAATCCCGTCTTCAATCCCGTGTTCAATCCCGTCTTCAGTAAGGATGCGAAATCGAATCGTGTTTGGATGTGGGAGGGAATTTCCATCAACCAACCAGCCTTCCCAGAGCAAGTCTTGCTCTGGTTGAAACTTGACGACCTGGTCGCCCAGTTCAAGCTGTCCGGTTTGTTTCAGGTCCGGCATGGCGCCCCAAACAGTGTTCGGTGCGGCCGAGCGTGGATGCAGTCCAATCAGCCCGGCGCAGACAGCGCCGTCTGTGTAGTGTCCGCGGCCGGTTGCCGACAAGCTCCCGAAGAGTTCGACTTGTAAGCGAAGATTGGCGCTTTTGTTTTCTTTGAAAGCTTTGTTGTCGATGCAGAACTTTCTGAATTCGAGAGCCGCCATCATGGGACCGACAGTGTGTGAACTCGAAGGTCCAATACCGATCTTGAACATGTCCAACGGTCCGATCTGATCAGCGCGTAATGGATTCATCGTTTTGCAATTGACCTGGGAGGAATTCCAACTTATCAGCGCATCTTACTACATGCCGGCTCACAAGGGCTTGTCTACCGGCTGGGTTCGGGTGCATGTTCAACCGAACTCGGTTGGACCCCAATTGGATGCTCAACCGAATCCGGCTGAACTGCAAACTGGGAGAGGGTCCGAGTTGGTTCGGTATAATGACGCCCTCGTCTCTATGCGTGTTTCTGAGGATCAAGCCGTGCTTTATTCGCGCGAAGGAAAAATGATTCAAACCGTCATTTTCGATCTCGACGGAGTTGTAGTCTTTCCCTGGAGATTTGCGCAGTATTTGGAACGCGAGCACGGTATCACCCGCTCGGCTACCCGAGATTTCTTTGGGGGACCGTTCATTGCCTGTTTACGCGGTGAGGAGGATGTAAAAGATGTGCTGCCTCCGTTTCTAAAACAATGGAAATGGACCGACTCGGTGGACGATTTCGTGCGTCATTGGCTAGAGACAGAGAACTGTCCTGATCCGGAATTGATGGAACTGATTCAACTGCTTCGCAGAAACGGTTGGACGTGCGGGCTGGGAACGAATCAAGAGCGATATCGGGCTCAGTTCATTCGCAAGACCATGTCATTCGAGTCGTTGTTCGATCACCTCTTCATCTCATGTGAGATGGGGTGCATGAAGCCGGAACTAAAGTACTTTCATACTGCGCGCGAGTGGCTTGGTTGTCCGGCCGAATCGATTCTTTTTATCGACAACGAACAACATTACATCGACGCCGCTAAAAGCGCCGGCTGGAATGCCAAACTTTACGTATCATTCGATGATTTATTCGATGATACGGACGAGTTTTTCTTTACGAGAGGGTATCGGGATTAAGAGACGAACGGCGTTATAGGCTCGGTTTGTCCAGGCGAGATGCCGCCCAGATGAGCAAACATTTGTGCATATCTGTCATCGCCAGGCGCATAGTAGTGAACGCCTTTGGCATCAGCATCTGCTCTTGTGCGCAAGCGCATCAAAATTCTTCCATCTCGAGTCATGCCGGCGTAGCCGATGATATTCACATCTTTTCTTGGAATGGGCAGTTCGTGCATGTTTATTCTCCAGTTATTGCGACTGAGTGAAGGGGTTATGGTCTTCGAGATGCCGTGTTTAGATGCCTGGAAAAACAGCCTGGATGTAAGGATAAAATGCTCGCTGCTTGCGGCAGCGATATTTTTTTCTTTCATCCACGCACAACGTCATTTGCGATCAACAGCCAATGTTGAACGCATTTTCCCAGAGCTAAGCGTTGAGCCGAGCCGGGAGGGTCTCTAAATTGAATGGAATGCCCTTTAATGAATTTATAAACTGTTTGGCTCAGTTTGCCAAGTTAAACCTGATCGATAGCTTGTGGATAATCCCATTCGATGTGGATAAATGAGCCGGCTTTCCTATTTCCGGCGTGATTGGATTGATTGATTTCTTGTTTGCGGCGCCAACGCCTTATGCCTGTCACAGCGCCGTCACAAGTTAGCTTTTCCTATTTTGAAGTTTCTTCCAAACAGGGCGATTCTTGGGAGAGAGCCACTTCTAAATCTGCTATAAATCAAGGCTCTGCCCATAAGAGGAAAGATGATGTTGACATGCCAGGCGCCCGGCATAGAAGAATATGCCGAATCCAAAACTCAATCACCGTGTGCACTTCTTAATGAATTGCAGCGTGAGACGCACCAGAAAATGCGTGTGCCCCAAATGCTCACGGGTCCTCTCGAGGGAACGTTTCTGCGATTGATGGCGGCCTCCATCTCGGCAAAGTCAATCTTGGAAGTCGGCATGTTTACAGGCTATTCTGCTCTCTCCATGGCGGAAGGGCTGCCCGCTGACGGCAAGCTCGTTACTCTCGAAATCGAGCCCGAGCACATCGCCATGGCGAAAAAATATTTTGAGCGTTCGGAGCACGGAAAGAAAATCGAAGTGATAGAGGGTCCGGCCCTCGACAGTTTGAAGAAACTGAAGGGTCCATTCGACCTCGTCTTTATTGACGCAGACAAAGAGAACTACATTAACTACTATGAGGATATTCTCCCCAAGGTTCGTCCTGGCGGTGTGATTCTCGTTGATAACGTGCTTTGGGGCGGGAAGGTTCTCGATCCGCAAAGTACCTCGGATCGAGCCGTTTGTGCTTTCAACGATCATGTCTGCAAAGATGATCGCGTCGACAGAGTTCTACTCACTGTCCGTGACGGCGTTTTCTTTCTGCGCAAGAAATAACGCAAATAAGGTTGTCCTAATTGGAGCTGAAAATGACTACGAAAATTGAGCAGTTGCCGAGAACCACTGTTTCAGACGCGTTGAAAGCGGAATTGATTGGAAAGACAGTGCGAGTTTGTGGATGGGTTCGCACTCGTCGCGATTCGAAAGGTGGTTTCTCATTTCTCGAATTGAATGACGGTTCGACGATCAAAAACGTTCAGGTGTTGGCGGAAGCCAAATTGCCCAACTACGAATCTGAGATATTGAAGCTCGGTACCGGTAGCAGCGTAGAGGTTGTCGCCAATGTCGTAGAGTCTCCCGGAAAAGGACAAGCGACTGAACTGAAAGCTGAATCAGTGCGTGTATTCGGATACGCCGATCCGACAACGTATCCTCTTCAGAAGAAGGGAACCTCTTTCGAATTCCTTCGCACCATCGCCCATCTGCGTCCTCGGACAAACACCTTCGGAGCGGTTGCGCGCGTCCGCAACGAGATCTCTCGTTCCATTCACAACTTCTTCAACAGCCGCGGATTTATATACGTGCACTCGCCGATCATTACCGCTAGCGATTGCGAAGGCGCTGGACAGATGTTTCGCGTAACCACGCTGGATCTCGATCAGATTCCGCGCAAAGACAATAAAGAGATCGATTTCGAGCAAGACTTTTTCGGCCGACCGACTCACCTCACGGTCAGTGGTCAGTTGGAAGGCGAGATCTACGCCACCGCGCTCACGAACGTCTACACTTTCGGACCAACGTTCCGGGCGGAAAATTCGAACACGTCTCGGCATTTGGCCGAGTTTTGGATGATTGAACCAGAGATGGCGTTCTGCGATCTGGAAGGAAACATGCAAGTAGCGGAAGAGTTTCTCAAGACGATCTTCAACGATGTCTTGACCAACTGTCCTGCAGACATGGAGTTCTTCAACGAGCGCATCGATAAGACGGTAATTGAAACGTTGAAGTCGATCGTGAGCAGCGATTTCGTTCGTCTCTCATATACGGATGCTGTTGAAACCTTGAAAAAATCAGGAGAGACTTTCGAGTTTCCAGTCGAGTGGGGAATTGATTTGCAGTCCGAGCATGAGCGATATCTGACCGAGAAAACATTCAAGAAACCAGTTATCGTGTATGACTATCCCAAAGACATCAAAGCGTTCTACATGAAAATGAACGATGATGGCAAGACTGTGCGGGCCATGGATGTCCTGGTGCCGAAGGTCGGTGAGATCATCGGCGGCAGTCAAAGGGAAGAACGTCTGGAAGTGCTGGAAGAACGCATGAAGAGCTGCGGTTTGAATCCGGAAGAATACTGGTGGTATCTCGATCTTCGCCGCTATGGAACCGTGCCCCACGCAGGTTTCGGACTCGGTCTTGAACGAACGGTTCAATTCGTCACCGGCATGGCCAATATTCGCGATGTGATCCCGTTCCCTCGTGCGCCTAAGAGCGCTGATTTTTAGAGGTTATCCAAAATGTCAGGAAATGATCTGCCTATCCCCGTTCTCAAAGATCCACGATACAAAGATCAACTTCTCGAAATCAGAGACCGGGAGGACATTCCTCTCGAACTGAGAGACTCGCCGATCGAAGCCTTGATCATGCGTATCAATTTCGGTTGGCCCGTTCCCCAGTCGCATAAGCCTCAGTTGCTCATCGCTACCTGCATCGAATTTCGATTCACGTTGCCGATACCGCGTATGCACAGTTATGTGATACGCAGAGCCAGCGGTCGATTGAACGGTTCCGAGTTCACAATCGGGTACTGCATGTCGCAGGGCGTCAATCATGTCGCCATGATTGGACACAATGATTGTGGCATGACGAGAGCGTTTCAGAGTGCCGGCAAGTTAGTGGACAGTTATGTCAACCAGGGCTGGTCTCGGGACGCCGCGAAAAAATTCGTAGACAAAAATCTGGCCCGCTACCACATGACAGACGAGCTTACCGGACTGCAAGAGGAGTACGAACGCCTGCGCACTGTATTCAAGAAACTCGTCATCGTGCCGTTGTTTGTTTCGCTCTACGACAGTCGTTTGTATTTGCCGAAGTTCTACGTCGAGTCGCTTGAAAGTTCCAATTTCGCGAACTACCAAGTATCAGACGAATTGATCGGGGAACTGTAAATCGTCGATCATCAGTATCAGCACATTGATTAACCGGCAGCATCATGTCAATAATCTATCATACGTTGACAATTTGCTTTGCCGTCGAATATACAGCTGGCTAAGTACTAGATAGAGGCATGCCGCCAATGAGAGTCTCTCCATCAGACCGGGAATTGCTTCTCGCCTCGCTTTTGGCCTCTTGCTGCTTGATGAACAACTCAACGGCGTGCGCTTTTGCCGGGGAAAATGAGACACTGCAGTTCAAAACAAATCGCACAAATTGCGTGGAGCTTTGGCGGGCGAAGAGCGGCTGGAGAATCAATACTTATTGGTATTCGATTGTAGATACGCCACTCGGTCTGGTTATGTTCAATGATGCAAACAAGAAATATACTCAATTCGGAAACTGGTCCACTGGTTCGGCACATCGTCTGGGCAGCAAGAGAATGCCTTCATTTCTCAGTCTTAGCCGGGGAGACTTCACCTGGTCTGACTGGAAGTTGGTTGAGAAAACAAAAATTGAGGGACTGAACACCATTCATTACCGGCGCTCAGGAAGCGCTGCTGTTTATGCAGTCCCAGATGATCGCATGGGATCAATGGTCGAGGCTGTAACTCCGGGACAGTCCGATATCGGCAAGTCCACACACTCCAGGAGACGGACTGTTCTTCAGAATGCAACTGTCATTGAAGACCTGTTTGTTGATGGATCCACATCCACCACGGCACCGGCGCTGTTGAATACTTTTCATACTCTCTTCGGCTGCGAAACGAAATTCGGTCTGCCGATAAGAGACTTTGAGACAATATCGGGAAGTGTCGGCGGGGAGCGAACCGAAAATAAAGTCGTGTACCTGACGCTGACAAAGCGCACTGGCTGCGACAAACCGGCAGAGAGCTTTCACCTTCCCGCCGGTTACAAACAAGTAAGAGATCGCTTTGCGGTCATGCTCGATGATGATGGCATGGAGCAATTCATATATCGCAGTCCGTGATTGATCGATTGATTGATTGCGTAGTGTGTAATTCCTTTGGAAACATCTGAACGGCACTGGGTGAGAAGTGCATCTTTCTAATGCTTTTTCTGTTTCTGTTCCCAGTCGCGCAGCGCCTTTACGCCGACTTCGAAATCAGCTGGGGTGGTGTAGAAATTGTGGGCGCCGTCATTTCGTTTGGGGTTGCGTACATAGTACAAATAAGCTGTGTTGGCGGGATTGATCGCCGCATCCATTGAGGCAAGGCTGGGTGAGCCTACCGGACCAGGCGGCAATCCGTGATACTTGCGAGTGTTGTATGGTGAGTCGCGATCGATATCGCTTTGGTAAACCTTGCCGTTGCCTTTCCACTTTCCCGCCATTTTAGAAGCGTAAACGATCGTTGAATCGACGCTCAGCGTCATGTTTTTCTCTAGCCTGTTATAAATGACCGATGCCACCACCGGACGTTCTTCCGGAAGCTTCGCTTCCGTTTCAATGATGGATGCAACTGTCACGACATCGTGCACTGATCTTCCCAGTGCCCGAGCCCGAGCTGCTAGTTTCGCGTCCCACACTGTGTGAAACTGGCTCACCATCTGGTCAATCAGATCTTTTGTCGTGCTGGTGGAGTAGACAAAGTAAGTCTCAGGATAGAGATATCCTTCTAGAGTTTTGGCTTTCGGATCTAGATCTTCGACGAGTTTAGCGTTGTTCATGAGCTGCAAAACTTCTTGTGAGTTTTTGATCTTCAGGGTCTGAATGTGAGTCATAGCGGCGGCGATATCCCACCGATTCCAACCTTCAATAACTGTGATTTTGTCGGCGCCCTGGCCGCCCTCTTCCAACTTCTGCAAGACACCGAGAGCGGAGATCGGTGAAGGAAAATAGTAATCGCCCGCCTTGATTCGGGGGCCGGCGCCGATCAACTTCATGTACAGGCGCAACGGCGTTTCGTATTTCAACACCCCAGCTTGCGTGAGTATTTGCAAGGACTCTGATGGACTGGCGCCGCGGGGAATCTGGACCAACTGTGTCGTGTCCACTTCGATTCGTTCAGAGAGCTGTTCCCAGCCCAAGTACAGCAGAATAAATCCGCCTGCAACGAGCAGGAAGATTATAATGCCAAAAATCTTGAGCCATCTCATGGGTTCGAATTCGCATGAAGCGGGGCAATGAAGGGATCATATACCCTTGTTATGCAGAGTCGGCTATCGCCATTTGCTATTCGACGTCCATGCGATCGGTCACCACATAGCAGTCAACTAGACGTGTACCGCTCAGCAAACCGAGCCTAATTGCAGCTTCTTTCGATACATCGATAATGCGATTCTTTGTGAAAGGACCTCTGTCGTTGATGACGACGACGCACGACTTATGATTGCGTCTGTTGATCAGTTTTACCTTTGTTCCGAACGGCAAGCTGCGGTGCGCGGCCATAAGCTTGGTCTTGTCGTGCAACTGTCCTGAGGCAGTCTTTCTGCCGTGAAACTTATCTGCGTAGTAGTCGGCTACGCCGGTGAAATCAGGAGCGATTTTATTGACCTTGATGGTGTGGCTGGCACGCTCCGCCGCCCCTGTAGCAACCTTTGCCGCTGCAGTCGTGCCTGGTTTGGCGCTCACCAGGGTCATGCCCTTTGTAATTGCCGGCGTCGGGTCAGCCGATGTGCTCATGGGCTCTTCTGTCTCGGTCGCAAACGCGGCAGTGCCGACACAACCCGCGACCACCAAGCCTACCAACGAAGCCAAGGCGCCTTTATTTGCTTTGTGCAGGATCATCGACATTTGGTCTTGGACTCCCTATCGGTGCTGTTTTCCGGGTCGTTTATTCTATTGCGTTTTGGGGTTCAACCGAATTCGGTTGGACTCCAAAGCGAAAGGCAAACCGAATTCGGTTGACCCCCGAAAATTGGTGCTTTGCTACTTCCTTAAGTGCGCACGGTTCTACCGTACGGACCCTCATGGGTGGGCAAAGTCTATCATCATAGGTATATATAAGTGTATATACAGATTCGTTAAGTTCGAATAAGTTCCCGGAACTTCCAAAAATCTTGTCAACTAGGCTCACTATTCCTTGACAGGTGTCAGAGCAGATTAATTGTTCCGCCGGGCCCGAAAGGCTTTGAACTTTTTTCGGATCAACTACGTATATAGAAAACAGAATCGCCCCTCAGGAGAATCCTATATGACCAACCGATCGTTGTCCTTAGCCCTGGCCGGAGCGCTAGTTGGGGTTCTGACAATTGCACCTGTCTTTGCGCAGGCAACAAACAACTCTGACGACTCGATACTTGAGTTCGCTGCCCAGGCTTTCGGAGTCGATGATCCCACCAGCATGATGCAAGATAATACGTTGGCGTCTTTGCCAGCCCCTGATTCGGCACTTTTTGCCCTTCAGGCTGCCTCGGGCAACGACATGGATGCAGCGCTTACCCAAATCGCCGATGCCGGCGGACCTGCGATGATGACTCACGCTGGTCCCATGCACGCGGGACCGCAGATGCATGGTCCCTTCGGAATGTTGATGCATGGTCCAAACGCTCTCACCGACGACCAGTTTGAAAAGATGTATGCGATTCGAAATGAGACGTCAGACAGTGTTGAACCTAAGAAACTGGCACTGCATCAAGCCATGCGCAATCTTTTCGATTCGCTCTCACGCCCTGATCAAGACACTGCCAAGATCAAGTCGCTTCAGAGCCAGATTGCATCTTTGAAATCGGATATCTCTGCGGCTGAACTAAACAAGATGGTGCAAATGTCACAAGTCCTCACGCCTGAGCAGCGAAAAGCCGTGAGGGCCGGTATGATTCGCGGATGCGTAGGCGGCATGATGGGACATCACCACCACGGAATGATGCACCATTAAAATGGTCATTCTTGTGTGACAGGTCGACGAAACTTTGGTCTCTGATCATCCAGCGGAACTAACTCTGAAGACATTGATCGACAGCGCGTCTGATGCAGGCGCGCTGCGCGATCTTTTGGCGGCGCTCGAAGACCCGAAACGACGAAAGGACGCTGTCACTTTACTGCACGAGTTAGCTGCCCTACTGGCCCAAAGACAGTCCCAGTCGGACAAACGGGACGAGTCAAATGAGTCGAACGAGTCGAACAAGTCGAACAAGTCGAACAAGGCGGACGAACCGGGCAAGCCGAACGAACCGGGCAAGCCGAACGAACCGAACAAGTCGGACGAGTCGGACAGACCGGAGAAGCTCTGTCTGGCAGTTGTGGATGTTCCCGGCTCGGCACGTCCATTGCGCTTACTCCTGCATCCCGCCGTGTTCGCCCCGGAGTATTGGGCGAGAACGTTCGCAGAAGGACTGCTCAAACACGCAGACGAGTTTCAGGGCAAAAGAGTTGTGGAACTCGGCACCGGTTCTGGATGGATCAGCATTCTCTTGCTGATGCGCACTCAGGCAGCATCGGTGGTGGCGCTGGATCTTAATCCCATCGCCGTTCTTTGCGCCAGGCTCAACGTGTGGCTCAACGGCACCGAATCTGATGGCACGTTGATTAACGGCGGATACGGGATTCCCATTGTGGACGCGATTCGTGTTGCTCACTCTGACCTGCTGGCAGAGCCGCTTTCAAAAGAGGAGACGTTCGACCATATTGTTGGATGCATCCCTCAGGTGCTGCATCCCGATCTCGACAAACCGATGATCGAACGGGCAAGTTCCGAGAGTCTGTATGATCTGAGCAACTACTGTTTTGAGCAAGGTATACTCGAAGATCGTTTCGGTCTTCCTCTGATCGCGCGAGCGTTGGAAGAGAGCCAACTCTGTCTCGCTCCGGGCGGTAACGTTACTCTGATTCTAGGTGGACGTCCTGGTCCTGAGGCGATAACGACCATGTTCGAGCGGCGGGGCTTTACTACTCAGCTCGTTTGGAACCGGCGCATTGCCCAGGCTGATGACACCGATCTGGCGTCGCTCGTCAGATTGGAGAGTGCCCACGACCTCAAGTTTCACTTCTTTGTTTCGTCCGATTCGCAAGAACCGATATCGGCAGCCACGGCAGCCCGTATTCTCGCAGCAGGAAAACTGGTATATCACGACCTGCTTGTATATCGTGCCACCACCAGATACGAAAAGCCCACATTTGATTTTGTGAGAAACCTGGAGCGTATGGGACTGACTTCCCTGAGGCGCGAACTGGATTTCTCTTCCATGACAGAAGAGCAGATCAGCTACCTGAGCCGTCTCAGTTCAGACATTATGCCAGGAAGAGCGATGCCTTATTCGCAGCCTCGCGGCGATCTGGCTTTGCGCGCTAAACTGGCGAGATTTCTCAGGGTTTACTGCAATTATGGCATCGCCCCGGAGCACCTCTTTATTGGCCCTGATAGAGCCCAGCTTTTCCGAAGTATCCTCACGGCTGCCGTGGAACCAACCGCGAAGGTTCTAATATCTCGCTCTCTCGAGAAAGTCTATCGATATCCTTCTGAATCGCTTGGTCACGAGATTATTGAGTCAAATGACGACCTGACTGAGATTTTTGCGTTGGATGAGTTGCTGGCTCCGGACGTATTAGTGATGGCGCCCAAGCAGTTCGCCACACCATCTCCAATAACTCTGGATGCCCTCGCCGCTCACGCCGAATCTCATGCCGATCGCTGGTACATTATTGATGATTCGGCTCACTTTGATATTTCCTCCGATCAAAACTCCAACATCTTGATCAGGCTGTTAGCCTCCCGGAAGATGCCACCTAATGTGGTGCTCATGTATGGATTGGTCAAGAGCATCGTTCAACCAGATGTCCAACTAGGATTTCTTTTGAATGCTCCTTCAAATTGGCTGGCAGCTTTGGATATTGGCGGCGATCTGACTTACTCTCGTATCGCGTTTCCGAGCCAGCACTATTATGAATGGTTATTTGATGATCTCCTGTCCTTCACTTTTCAGAGAGACTCGAATGAAAAAGGTATTCCATTTCCAGCAGTTCACGGTGCACCGCCGGTAGTGATTCAGGAACTGGCCAGGGATCCGATCTTTACTCCTCGACCAATGCCGAAAGACTCAACTCGTACTATTCGACTCGATCGGGAAGAACTGCACTTGCCGGTTCCGAACGCTTTGATTAAAGGCCTGTTCAAAGGCGTTCTGGAGGAACCGAATGATATCCTGCCGTCACTAATGCGTGAACGCATCGCGCAGTACATGCAGCATACCAGGCAAGCGAACTGGTTCCCCGAAAACATAGTCCTGGCTCAAGGCGTGACGCCCTTATTCGGTGCAATTCTGGAATGCCTGCGCCGGCGCCATGGGCGTGCGCCTAGAGTGGCGGTGCCTGCGTGCGGCTATGCCCTCTACAATGCCTTGATCCGCTACCATGGAGCCGAGCTTGTCCAATGGCGAGGAGCCGGCCTTGACATAGTTCTCGAGCCTTCTATGATGCAGTTCAGCGTCCAGCCCGACATCATCTTCCTGGCTCAACCAGGAAATTCATCAGGCATTTATATGGACTCGCGCGAAATCGATGCCTTGCTAAATATCTGCGCCGAGAACAACATCTACGTTTTGGCTGACGAAGTTTCTTTCTTGTTAAGCGATAGTCGCATGGGCGAGTCCACATCTCCAGCCCTGAGCTTTGCCTCTCGTTTAAGCGGGGCCTCGTCGGGCAACCTGTTCGTCGCCGACGGCATTTCGAAGGCGTTCGCCGCCGGTGGTATGCGTTGTGGATTTCTCAGCTGTCCAGACTCGGACTGGGCAAATGAGCTGCAACGCTCGGTTCCGATGCCACCGCAAAGTTCATTGCGTGCCTGGGGCGATTTATATTCGGCGTTCCTGGAAGAGAAGCAGTCAGATAGGAATGATCGCCAGGAGAACGGAGTGCTCGCCTATCTTGACTCCGCTCGCAAGCTGTTGTCTCATCAGCGCAATGCGTTGTTGGACTTGTTGAAACGATGCAATGTTTCAGACGACGCGGGGCGCGTCAATCGCGGAGGACTGAGCGTTTTGGCCAAACTAGACAAAGACGTTCAAGTCCTGGCAACAGAAGAAGGGTTGATACTGAGTCCCGGAATGGCTGATCGAATGCCCGGGTGGACAAGCCTTTATCTCGGGTCTGAGGAGAGTGTCTTCAACGAGGCTCTTATTCGACTCGAACGGTTTCTCGCCAAGAGATAAAGTTGGTTGCATCCAAACTGTTTTCTTCGATTTTGGAAAATATTCACGATTTATTCTCTCGCATCAGTGCAGTTCTGTGAATCATCGAAGTTTTCGGGGAACGCCAATCATCTAATAGGGCTCGCCGGTGCTCGAATCTTATCTCGAACAGCAATAAAAGCAATTCCCCGAACATTGCTGCCAATTGGCTCAACTGTTGTAACCGGGGCTGCATAGAGCTGAAAACAATACGGTGGTCCACATTGTGACACTCCAAAGAGTACTCAATAGGGTTAACTGATCTGCCGCTGCGTTTATTCCATAACCCCTTCAAAAAATTCTTTTTCGAAAGGGAATTTTTTTTCACTCGCTTGCGGTTTCATCTATCAGAACGCAACGATAAGAGGATTTGAACATGCAAAGCGAAATTGACCGTAGGGAGTTCTTGAAGCTAGCGGGTGTGGGCGGAGTAGTGTTTCTCTCGGGCTTACACGGGCAACCTGGTCTTCCTATGTCTGCGGGGAAGGCCAAAGACTTCTTCTTTGTTCAGCTCTCAGATACCCATTGGGGCTTCGAGGGAGCCAAGGTTAACCCGGACGCGAAAGGAACATTGCTCAAAGCGGTCAAAGAGGTAAATAGCCTCAAACAAAAACCGGACTTCATAGTCTTTACAGGTGATCTGACACAAACCACCGACGATACCAACGTGCGCAAGTCTCGCATGAAGGAGTTTAAGGAGATTGTCAGTGAGCTTGACACCAAAGTTATCCATTATATGCCTGGAGAGCACGACGCTTCCCTCGACAATGGGGAGACATATAAGGATTTCTTCGGTGAAACGCACTATACGTTCGATCACAAAGGGGTTCACTTTATCGCCGTCGATAACGTGTCGGACCCTACGGGCAGCATCGGTGAGGCTCAGCTCGAGTGGCTGAAAGCAGATCTGGCCAAGCAAAAGGCTGATGCGAACATCGTGGTTCTCACGCATAGACCTCTATTTGATCTGTATCCTCAATGGGATTGGGCCACGAAAGATGGAGCCAAGGCGATCGATTTGCTGATGCCTTTCCAGAATGTGACTGTGTTCTATGGTCATATTCACCAGGAGACCCACAATATGACCGGACATATTGCTCATCACTCAGCCAACTCTTTAATGTTGCCAATGCCGCCGGCGGGCTCAATGCCGAAGCGACAGCCGATCTTGTGGTCTGCTTCTCAGCCATACAAAGGCATGGGTTTCCGTAGTGTCCTTAGCCAATCCAAACGCGACGAATATCAACTGTCTGAGATTGGCATCAACGCGGAGGCAAAAGTATGAAAATGCGTGCCGGAATCGCAATGATGATCGCTGCCGGTGCTTTTAGCTTTAGCTGCCAGAGCGCATTAAGCGACGATGAACCCAAGGTAGTCAAAATCAGCGCCAAGCGATTTGAATACACACCCAACCAGATCACACTCAAAAAGGGAGTACCTGTTGTCTTTCAGCTCAGCACCGAAGATCGCTCGCATGGGTTCGCCGTTCCATCAATGAATCTCAGTGCCGCTATTGTCCCCGGAAAGGTGACTGAGCTCAAAGTGACTCCACAGAAGGCAGGAGAGTTTGATTTCTTCTGCGACATCTTTTGCGGAAGCGGACATGAAGGGATGAACGGCAAGATCACAGTGACCGATTAGCTGCCCGATCCGCCTCGTTTCTGACCATAAATAAATTGAGCGACTATTGCTCAAATGGAGAACTAAAATGTTGAATCTAGAAAACAAAATCGCACATACTCAAAAATTATTCGCGGGAACACTGTCAGTAATGATGATGCTTGTGGTATGCACCGGTTCGGTGCAGGCCAAGTCGCACAAGAAAATTGCCAGCACGGGCACATCATCTTCCAGCGATAAAAGCTCAGTCAACGGCGCCATTACGAAGGACGAAAGGCGCACACTAAAACGGGAAGGTTTCGAGGAAAAAATGCTCGGTCAGGACTTGAGCGGAGGCAGTGGTGTGTTTTTCGTCAGCGACTGAAGATTGTCCACATTATCTTCCAGTGACAGCACCGCAATCGGTGGCTCAGTTTCGAAGGATGAAAGGCGCAGACTAAAACACCAACGTCTCGACGACAAACTGCTCGGTCAGGACCTGAGCGGAGACAGCGGTCCGTATTTCGTCAGCGGCAACTGAAGTTGCATCCATGTCAGAGCCGGCAGAGGGGTTTCCTCATTCTTTGAAGGGGGCGGAACTGGTTAAGGTGCTTGCAGAAATGCGACCGATGGCTTTCAGCAATTCTGCCTGGGCGACATTGTACTTAACTATCGCATTTGCTTTGTCTACAAGCGCCGACGTGTAGTCTCGTTGCGCGTTGACCGCGTCGATATCAGTGCCGACCCCTTGTTGAAGCCTGTCGTTGGCAACCTCCCATTGCTGCCGCGATGAGTTGACCGTTTCCGTGGTTTGAGTGATCTGATTTTCTGCGTCCAGCGAATCCAAGTATGCCTCTCTCACTTCCTTATAAACTTGTGCCAATTCTTGGTTGAACTCTAATTGTGCTTTTCTTGCTTGCCACTTGGCCGATTGAACATTGGCGGCATCTACGGTGCCCAGCCCGCCCAAGTGCCACTGCACGTCCACGCCCAAGGCAAACAACTCAGTCATGGTGAACTTATATGGTGCGTTTGGGATGGTGTTGCCGATTGCATCAACAGAGGTTGCTCCAAAAACGCCGGTACCAAAGGCAGCAGTACTGACACTGCTTTGGGAAGTGGTGCTCGAGGGCGTGACCTTAGCACCTGTGGTTCCCAATAAACCAATCCCTTGTACGGTTGGATAGAGCGGGGCAGCTGCCACCTTAATAGCGGCTTTTGCAGCCAACCTCAGATCTTCGAACCGCTTCAGTTCAGGCCGGTTGTCGATGGCTATCTTCACAAGCTGGGCGGCGGGGACGTTCGGATCAACCAAAACTACTTTTCGAACATTTCTGTTCTCTGCTGTTAAATCAAGACTCGGAACAATGTTCAATGCTGTTAGCAGATCGATTGCTGCCTTGCGTCTGGCGATCTGCTGCGAGATCAAGTTCTGTTTGTCTTTAGAAAGCAAAGAGCGTGCCTGTAGAACATCGAGTTTGGTGTTGGCACCATTGACAAAGCGATTCTCGTTTTGTGACAACAGAGCGCTCGATGTCTCTACCGACTTGATGCGCACCTGTAGAAGAACGTCGTTCAAAACAAGTTGATAGTACAGCCTGGTCGTTTCGAGAAGAACGTCATTCGTCGTTCCTTTCAAACCTTCCTGGGCTGCTTTGTATTCAAGCTTGGCCTTTTTCGAGCCAAAGAAAACTTTGCCGCCCTGGAAGAAATCATATGTGAGTACACTTGGAATTGACAGGAAGGGCGATTGCAGTGGCGCAACGACGCCAAACGGACTGGCCAGCTTGCCTGTAAGGCCTTGAAATACAAAACCATTGTCGAAATCGGGTAAGAATCCACCCAGTTGGCTGCGATAGTTCCAGCGACTCGACTCCTGATCGCTGTGCGAGATCTTAATAGGCAAATTGTTTTCCAGAGCTAGTTTCAAAACGTCTCTAAGAGCGATCGGTCGTTCTGATTCGCCCTCTAATTGATAAGGTGATAGGGACGCCCTCAATTGAATCAGGGCTTTGGCCGGCGGTCGTTGAACCAAGACTGAGTCGGGACCTTCAAAGAGGGCACCTTCTGTCTCTTGCGCTTCCGTGCGAATCTGGTGGGGGTACTCGCCTTCTTGCAGTCCTCTCAATTGCGGCTGATCAGAAGATGTCTGGGCTAATGAACGATTTGGAAAGGTCTTCCCGTTGCCTTGCTCAGCAGGCGAAACCTGCATAGACGTGCAAAGTACGACGAGTGCAAGCACAGCTGAATGAGTTAATGGCTTTATAGATAATCTGCTCATTCTAGATTTCAGGCGGCGCCGGTTCCGGTTTTACTTCCTCACCTTCGCGCAGATCGACGGGAGGACTAACGACGACTTGCTCATTTCCTTTGAGTCCGGCTTTTATCTCGACGCTGTCTCCAAAGTCTCTGCCGATTGCAATTCTTTGATAGTGAGCCTTATTGTTATCGGCGACGACAACAAACATTCCTTCGGAACGAGGAACCAAAGCGGCGCTGGATACCTTTATCCATGGATCCGTTCTTTTCACGATGATCTTGACCGTAGCGTACATACCCGGCAAAAGTGTATGCTCTCGATTGTCGATGTGAACTTCCGTCTGTCTGGTTCTTGTGCTGGGGTCGAGCGCGCCTGCCACATTTGTAACGCGGCCGATAAACTCGCTATCCGGAAACTCCGGAACTGTGACCTTAGCTTCCTGTCCATCTTGAATGTAGCGTGCTACCGTCTGCGGTGCGTTGACATAGATTCTAAGAGTTTCAATTTTTGCTAATTGGAAAAGCTCCAGTGCTCTGGAGGAACTACCGGCGGTGATCAATGCACCCGGATCAACATTGCGCTCGGTGATCATGCCTTCAAATGGTGCGCGCACAAACTTAAACGCTTGCTCCGCCTGGTATCTTTCCACAGAGGACTTTTTCGCTTTCACATTTGCAGTGGCTACCACCACGTCTGATCTGGCTTTATCGACGTTCGATTCTGCTGCCAGCAACTGCGCTTCCGCATCATCCAGATTTGCCTCTTCCGCAGCTAGATTAGTGACCTTCTCATCTCGGCTCTGCAGGCTCACGGAGCCGAAGTCGGCCATGTTCTTCCAACGCTTGGCGGTAATCTGGGCGAGATCTCTGCGCGCTTTCACTTCAACCGTCTTTGCTTGGGATGCCTTGGCTTTCGCTATTGATTCCTTCAGCTCAGACTGGGCACTAATCAGTTGCGCTTTGGACTGATCGTAATCGGCCGTTGATTGCGCGAGTTCTGCGTCAACGGTCGGTGTTTCGATTTCAGCCAGAAGCTGACCCGGTTGAACATGGCTGCCAATGTCCACGTTTCTACTTTTGAGATACCCATCGACTCGCGCGTAAATATTCGCATTTTGAATTGCCTCTACATTGCCGGGAAGCAAACCCACTTCCTGGAAGCCGGCTGGTTTCGCAATCATGACGTGAACGACTGGCGTCGACGGCGATGCTTTGTCGAGCTCGCGCTTATTCAATAAACGAGGGATGAAACCGATGACGAAGAGAATGGCGACAAGGACAACAATGACTATGATGATGACTGCAAAGGATCCGTGTCGTGGAGGTGAGTGGCCGTGACCTGTGTATTCATTTGAACTTGCGCTTTGCATTATTGTTCTTGACCCCTCTGATCCTCAACCGTCGCTGAACGCGCAGAGGTAAGTGCCTTTTGTCGTCTCAAGATGCTGAATATGAGTGGAACAAAGATTAGCGTTGAAAACGTCGCTACTGATAGTCCACCGATCATGGCGCGTCCAATTGGTGCATTCATTCCCTGGCTGCACGACATCGGCCCCATACCAATAACCATTGCCATGGCCGTCATGCATACAGGGCGAAACCGTTGAAATCCAGCAATGGAAGCGGCTTCTATTGAACTTTGCCCGCTCCTCAACTGTTCATTGCAGAAAGTGATCATGAGAATACTGTTGGCGCAAGCCACGCCTATCGTCATTATGGTTCCCATGAGAGCAGGAACGCTGAATGTCGTTTGCGTTATGAACAGACTCCAGAGAATACCCGCAAGCGCTCCAGGGATAGCCATGAGAATGATAAGCGGATCAATCCAGGACTGATAGTTTACGACCAGGAGAAGATAAACGAGAACCACCGATCCAAACAATCCAACAATCAATCCGAGAAAAGCAGTTTTCATACTGAGCACTTGTCCTAAGACGTATACGAATGACCCGCGGGGCAGGTTCTTCTTCACTTCGTCGACGCACTTTTGTACATCAGCGGAAACCCCACCCAGATCTCTGTCTTGGCAGGCTGCATAGACATCGAAGGTTGGTTGAACGTTAGTGTGGCTCACCACATACGGTGTATACTGTCGCTCCGGTCTGGCAACGTTTCTCAAGAGTTGCCCCGGAATTTGCTGGCTCAGAGTCTGCTGTGTCTGAGCCATATTAGCGGCAGTGCTTCGTTGATGAGTGTATGGCGATGAGACGCTTAAATTGTCCAGATCATTGATTGAATTGATTCGATACTGCGGCGCCTGGGCGGCAAGATAGTATTGAACACCATTTTGGGGGTTGACCCAAAAATTGGGAGCAACTTGAAAGCTGGAACTAACGTTGACCAATAGCGAGTTCGAGATATCTTGTTGAGTAAGTCCGAGTTGATCGGCACGGGTTCGGTCTACCTTGTACATGTACTGCGGTGAATTGATTACTTGATGAACAGTCACATCTACCGCGCCGGGAATTTTTTCGATGGCCCGCTTCAGATCGAGCGCCGCCTTGAAATTGTTTTCTTTGTGGAAGCCCATCACTTTCACATCAATTGGTGCCGGCAGCCCGGCATTCAAAATCTGGGTGACGATGTCTGCCGGCTGGAAATAATACGAACACTCCGGAAATTTGCTGGAAAGCATCTCTCGGATAGCCTTCATGTAGTACTTGGTCGGATGGGTAACTTTCTCTTCCTTCAACGTTACGAGAATTTCGCCATCAGCCTCGCTGATGGTCTGCGAGTCCGAGAAGGCATAATTGACGCCGCTCACAGGTATGCCCATATTGTCAGTGAGAGTTTCAATTTCATCATTGGGCACAATCTTAGTGATGGCGTTCTCAACTCTCCTGAAGATGCGCTCTGTCTGCTCCACTCTAGTACCAGGCGGCACACTAAGATGTAACCGCATTTGGTGCGCATCGATCATGGGGAAAAAGTCGGAGCCAATCTGAGGCAGCAGGCAGAAACTGACGGCATAAAAGCCGAGGAACAAACTGACGACAAAAGTCCGATGAGCAAGCGACCAATCGAGGGCTCGATGATAAACATCGCGAATCTTATTGAAGTTCTCGTCAATGAATAGATGAATGCTTGTGAAGAACCCGAACTTGGAAGACGGGGACCGTGCTTCGGGCTGAAGTTCTCCAGGCTTGGCAGAAGTCGTACGCTCCTCGGCGGCGAAAAGGGTTTTGGACATGAGCGGCACAATCGTTCGCGAAAGTCCGTATGACGCCAGCATTGCGAACGAGACCGCCTCACCTAGAGGCACAAACAAAGAGCGAGCCGGCTCCGAGAGCAGAAACACGGGCAGAAACACGGCGCAGATGGATATGGTTGAAACAAAGGCCGGCACTGCTACCTCTTCTGCACTGTCGAGAATGGCTTTCTCGACATGCTTGCCTTCGTCCAGTTGACGATGGACATTCTCAACTTCTACCGTGGCATCGTCGACAAGCATGCCAACAGCCAGGGCGAGTCCGCCAAGGGTCATAACATTGATGGTATTGCCGGTTATGTTCAGACCAATGATCGAGCTGAACATGGCCAGTGGGATTGATGTAATGACAATAAGGGTGCTGCGCCAGCTGCCGAGGATAGCCAACATGAAGAGGGCTGTGAGACAAGCAGCGGAAACGCACTCGAAGATGACGTCGTTGACTGATTCGCGCACAAACTTGGACTGGTCGGTGAGAATGTCGACGTTCACTGCAGGTGGAACGCTGGCTCGAATGTGCGGCATGAGAGCCTTGATCTGATCGACGACTCTTAGCGTGGAAGCAGCGCCGTTCTTGAGAATATTCATGATCACAGCCCGACGTCCGTTGAGATTGACGACGTTGAGCTGAGGTTGAAAACCATCATGGACGTTGGCTACATCCTTGACAAATACGGTGGCTGAGCCGATGTGCTTGATGGGCACTTGGTTTATCTGGTCAATTACTTTAGGCATGTTGTTGAGAGCTATGACATATTCGCATCGCCCCATTTTTGCCGTTCCACTGGGTGCGATGATGCTCTGAGCGTTGACTGCATCAGTGACATCTTTTGCAGAAAGTCCGTATCCGAGAAGAGCCCTAGGATCGAGATCGACGTTCACCTGCCGGTATTTGCCGCCGTAAGGAAATGGAACGGTGGCACCTTGCACGACCGCTAGCTGGATGCGCACGAATGACTGACCCATGTCGAACAGCTCGGCTTCACCAAGAGTTTTGCTGCCTATGACGAGCTGCAAAACAGGCACGTCTGTGGCTGATGATTGGGTAACAAATGGCGGGGAAATATGTGGTGGAAGCGATCTCATCACGGCGGTGGCTGTTGCATCGACCTGAGCGATCGCCTGGCCGATGTCAGTGCCTTTGTGGAGGAACACCTTTATAACGGCGATGCCATTTACGGACATCGATTCCATGTGCTCAATACCGTTAACCGTGGACGTGAGAGCCCGCTCGGTCACCGTAGTGATCATATTCTCGATGTTGTCCGGCGACATGCCGGTGTAAGTCCAAATGCAACTGACAATTGGGACATCTATTTTTGGAAAGATGTCAACCGCCATCTGGCTTATCGAAACGAATCCGAAAAGGCCGATCAGGATCGCCATCACGATGAATGTATGAGGCTGCCGAAGCGCCAGTCGAACAATCCACATAAGCCTGGTTCGCTTACCAGAGGAAACGCCATTACGAGGACCATATTATAACGATAAGGGTGGGTTAAGGTCTGCGGAAGAAAACACTTGAAGCACAGCTGTTAAAGCCGAAGGACTAACTCATAATCCGTTGCTCAACTTTGATAATATGCATCTGTGCGGTACTGACCGATTTATTGTTCTGGCAATCTGCAGACGAAGGCAAACGACTTCGGAAAATTCTTCCTCAAGTCTGTGAGCCGTTCATCATCTCCTTGATAGTAGCGGCAAGCGAAAAGCGACGCGAAACATTCGCGGGGTCCATTTTCGCCAGGCTGCAAGAAGTATACAATCTGCGGATGCTGCTTAGGATCGATGTTCCGTGCTTCCGATTCATATGTCTCGGCAAAAACACTGCTTCGAGAAGGATAGTTTAGGAGCTGATCGTAGGCGTGTCCGAGCTCATGCAGAGTGTTTATGTGCAGTCGAAGCAGGTCGGCCGAGGTTGCGTCTGTGTTGCGCTCACAAATAATTACTTGCTTTCGGCTCGGACTGTATTCACTTCGCCCGTCGCCCATGCCTATGTCAGCAAGTGTAGGAGTGATGACGACCGTGACTCCATGATCCGCAAAGAATCTCTCTACTGTTGGAGATAACAACGATAAGGCGTGCATTACTGATTGGTAGCATCCATCGGTTAGCTCAGTGTGGCGTCTGATCACTACAAGCCGCTTATCCAGGTCATTTACTTTAGCGATGGAGATAGGCGCTGCAGAAGGATGGACGATAGGATGTGGACTCGTAACCAGGGGAGGCGAGATGGCTATATGCGAAGCAGTATTCGGTGAGGTCCTCCAGTCGGCAGCTCGGGTAAGCTTCACTGTATAAAGCTTGGAATGGCGCGAGACAATCAATTCGGATTGAGTGCCGAGTGCACCTCTCATCCTGCTTACAGCTTTCTCGTACGAGAGCACCTTTATTTGCTGACCATCGATTGTGACTATTTGATCGCCCGGTTGAAGATTGGCATGCTGCGCCGGCGAATTGTCTTCTATCTGAACAACTCTGAACTCGCGATCACTTTTTAGTCCAATATACGGAAACCATTCAAAACTTTGTTGAGCGAGTGCAACTTTCCCACGCATTATCGATCCGATTGCAACGACAAGGAGTGACAGTACAACCACTGACCATTTCTCATTGATGTTCGCTTGGTTCGCTTGGTTCATACGATAGACATTACCAAATTTCTACATTTGTTTAGAACCCGGTTACTATGCTGTGTGCGGCAACCACACCTGGAATTCTTGGAATTTGACAAATTGGGGCGATCATCGGGCTGCAGCGGTGGAATCGTGAAATTTACTTTGCTGAAATATCCGTAGGCGCCATCGCTGGTTAACCGAATTCGGTTGAACCGCGCGTAGCGGAGTAATCCAGCTGGCTGTCTGGCGCCAGGGCAATGAGTAGCAGCACCAGACCGACTAACGAGCAGATTATCTGGGAAACGATCACGGATGCGGTTATGCCGGGATACAAGACCGACTCGGACGGAGAGTTTTGATTGACATAGACGGTGACTGGATCCTCGATCTTGGCGGTTCGAGGGGCTTCCAGCGCCCCTGGGCCGTCGCCCAGTTTGCTGCTTTCGTACACGACGGAGCCAACCTGGTATCGGTATTTAATGACTGTCACGCGTCCTTCGACGATGTTTGTGAATTTGCCGACGGAGACAATGGGCTTCGTCATGATCTGCGCTACCCGTCCGGCAACGGGCTGCCAGGTCTTGGTCGCGACGGCCGCGTTGTAGCTGCGATAGCCACACCCGAGAATCATTCCCAGTCCCACCGTGGCCAGGGCGATGCGCCAGAATGCTAGTTTTTTGCGTCTAAAGCTCATAGGACTACGCTATCAGTTCGGATTGTCCGAGCCTTATTAGATCTACTTTTTATTCATTATCATTCCGGCTTCTTGTTTTTCTTGTTGCGCGTTAGAGTCGATTCAAGTGAATCGTACGCGCGCACATTATATGGTCGAGAGCCGGCTTTCTCTCCGGTATGCTCTTCTTCGTAATCGAACACTGAATCAGCAAGCCAGACATAGTGCTTGTTGAAACCGAGACGTACCATCTCTTCGTATGCAGACTTGGCTGTCCATCCTTGCACCGCCTCGCGAAACAATGCCATCATGACGCCAGTTCTGTCTTGACCGAGTTCACAGTGCACGAAAACAGGTTGCAATTTCTCGTTGGTGACAATGGCGAGAAAATCTTTCAAGAACGCGTCAGATGGTTGGTGTCGACCATCCATCGGCATGTTGATGAACTTCATCCCTTGTTTTTCAACCTGCTCTTTTTCCCATCCGATATCTTCAGGATCATGCCGCAGGCTTATTACAGTTTTGATCCCGCGATCTTTGAGTTCTTGCAAACCTTTTGGACTAGGTTGCCCTCCGCGAAACAAACCCGGTGCGACATTCAAGTATCTAGGTAAATCTTGGACAGGGCGATTATCTGCAGGAGCTGCAAGTACGGATACTTGAGCAACCAACAGGAAAATGACAAACAGCTTCCAAAAGTACATATGAGGCCTCGCCGGGCTTTCTCAAAGTTATCCGGCGAAGGTGAGGAACCGGTAAATACTCTGCCGATTATTGTTGTTCGCAAGAAATGTATACACGAAGGCTTACTAGCGTTGGCCCGGCAGGGTTACAAAGAAGCCTGTCCCTTTTCCAAGTTGGCTGTTGACCGTAATCGTGCCGCCATATTTTTCCGCCAGGGCTCGGGCGATAGACAGTCCCAGCCCGCTACCCCGGCTCTGAAAGTTGCGAGCTTTGTCGGCTCGCCAGAATCGATCGAAGACATGAGGCAGGTCTGTTGGCGCGATGCCGATGCCGGTGTCTGTGACGGATAGCGTGATGGACGACTGCTGCTTCGTTCCTTCAATGGTGATGGTTCCATGGGCTGGAGTGTACTTGAAGGCGTTATGGATAATGTTGCCAAACAGCTTGGTCAGATCGGAGATGTCGGCACGCACCATCAACGGTTCCGGAAGGTGAACTTTGATTTCTCG
>Ga0206838_10062_pt1 | contig 34833 bp, 27 predicted proteins | sample Alteio_BWOrgCont_26_FD_152879 | JGI IMG/M metagenome (GOLD analysis project Ga0206838, IMG submission 152879) | Enriched cells from forest soil in Barre Woods Harvard Forest LTER site, Petersham, Massachusetts, United States -... | ecosystem: Environmental > Terrestrial > Soil > Temperate forest >...
CCCACCGGTCGACCTCTTTGAGTATCATCTGTAGCGCGCTAAGTTCGGAGTTGGTTCTTATCGCGCCGGCGCTCTCTTGCCGCCAACGCTGGTAATTCCGTACTTGCTCAATGCCGATGCTGCCCAGCGGGGTCTCACTGAAGAAGCTCAACAGCGTCTTCACGTACTGACGGTAGGTGTGCAGCGTCCTCGGTTTTATGTACGCCTGGTGCTGAGAAATCCAGCGCTCGGCTGCGGTTGAAAACTTCATTGAAATCGTGGCGCGACGGGCTTCATGGCCGCTCGCACGCCGCACATAGGTGCTGTCTAAGTACCGTGGTCGGTACTCGTCGTCGTTATATGTCACCGGATCCGCTCCTTTCAAGAGCGTGTCCATTGTGCACAGCTGAAAGCCAGATTGATCGGGAGTTTCTTGAGAATGGATGAGCGGAATGCTACCGTGACGAGTAGCCATGTTGCCTCCTCAGTAGGCGATTTGGTTAGCGTCAGGCGGGTGCTGATAACACCTGTCTGACGCGCTTAAATATCTGCTTTCCAAGAATTGGCTGTCAAGCTAATTCGACCCCAATCGCCCTTGAAATCCGGCGCTACACATCACACAGCAATCCAGGGCTCTCGCTGATACCAATCGTCTGGGCAGTTCATCGGCGAGAGCGAGACGTCCATATTTGAAAGAAGCTGATCGCGCATTCTCTTCTTCCATTGAGATCTGGGAGCGATTTGTTCGAGCAGATGAAGGATCATTAGAAGGACAACATAAAGTCGATCCCGTGTCACACCCTGCTTACGCCACTTTGGAGTGAGTTCCGGTTTTACCGAGAGTGTGCGATTCCAAAGGCGTCCATGGTGGGCACAAACGTTGCGTATGTAGCAGAGGCTTTGAAGCCAACTTAAAAGTTGGCTCTGCGAGAGTCCAAAATCGCGCGCGATTTTACGTTGAATATGCTTGTCTATCAGATTCTCAGTCAGTCGTGAAAGGAAACCGAACGACACAATTTCCGTCAACATCCAAACTGGAAGATCAGGGTTTGAGTATTTGGCGCGGTAATGTGTAACAAACACCTCGCTAGATTGCTTCTCAGCATTTACTACTTTCCCGCAGAAGTCTTTGAAATCCAAGCCTTGCGCACTTGTCCCCGGCGCAATCGGCGGCACGTATGGCTTATAACTCGCGGGATTCATATGTCCAAATGGGCCGAGTTCGTGGCCTAGGTGATAGGTGATCGAAGCGCGAATTGCAACCTCGATCCTGTCTATCGCCTGCAAAAGAAGAAGCCGGAGTTCGCAATCAAACTTGTAGACGGAAACGGCGGTATCGAAGGTGGCTCCAGCTCGGAAATTATCATCGACCGCGGAGACGCGATAAGGGTAAAGATAGCCGCTGAGCCGGTAATAACCGACTCGACGAAGCCACCCTAGCGCCCTGGCCCGATCTTCGATGACCAGCCCACGAGGAATAAGCTTCAGATCGAGCTGCTGCTCGTATGTAAGCGCCGGCTTGTTGTACGGTATCGCGCCCAAAAGAATACCCGCCGGTATTGGCATAGCCCAATGGGCCAGAGGCTCGGCGGGTGCGTTAAACCGATTATGTCAAACCAATCAGTTGGCTGCAAGGCTTTTGTCGGTAGGAGTTGATCTTCTTGGCTACTTGCTGGATTTGCAGCCCTCTATCGTGACCGCATCGTGATCACAAATTAGATCAGTATTGGAATGACTGCTAAATTGTTGATTTTATTTGGCGTCCCCGACGGGATTTGAACCCGTGTTATCGCCGTGAAAGAATCCGTTCAACTCGCAACATTAAGGCACTGCTGAGAATCAGAATGCATCGGAACGAATTCTAGCAACCTTAACGAACAGCTTAAGTGCTCCGCAAATGTCCGCGGGCGCGGTACATATGATTGGTGCTCAGTCCCCCGATAGCCGGTTACACGGCAACTTGCCAAAGATACAGATCGAGCTGACTGGGTCAATGAGCGCTTTCGCCTGAAGTCAACTTTACAGGCCGGAACCCGAATCGCTTTCCCGTCAAATGTCTGCATGCGAGCCGAAGAAAAATGAAGGTCAATCAACTCGAGAACCACGCTGATAAAATCCTCCGCGCTGCGTAAGCGGATTTCGCGACGTCTGGATTCGATCAGGCTGCGGATTATTGACAGGCACCGAGGAAGCGGGAACTGGAGAAACCGAAAGGTTTGTATCGGCTGTTGTGACTTGTAAGCGGTTTACACACTTTCTCAAGTCATCGCCATCGCACGGAAACAAGAGAAAGGCGTGTCCACAAACGTGAACATCATTGCACCCGGGAGGAAGTCCTCTGCCCTCAATGACACCGTCATCATTGATGTACAACGGCTCGACCAATTCGAGGTTAGCTCCCGGAGTAATCAGGTCGTTCAGGTCATACATCTTCCCGTCCTGCCAGAGCCAGCCGTGAACGGTCGCGCAGTCTGCAAGCCGCGACGTGCCGACAACCTGTCGTTTGGAATTGATTCCAAGTCCACTGCTGGTGCAGCCAAGGTTTCCGAGGTCTGTCATCTTTCCGTCTTGCCAGAGAAACGCATCCCAGCGCGTATCGCCAGGAAAGTACGCGCGCCCTACAGTGGCACCCTGATCATTCATCCACTGTACCTCGCCATTGTTTCCGCCAAACGTCCCCAGGTCTTGCATCACTCCGTCGTCCCAGAAGAATGGATGAGAGGCCTGATCTCCTGCGAGGTTCGATGTACCGGCGACCTGACCCCTGTTGTTCAAAAACGAAGGGGTTGCGATCGTACCTCCTAACGTGCCAAGGTCATGCATTCTTCCGAGACTCCAAAGGAATGGGTGCATGGTGGGTATTCCAGTTGTGTCATTGGGAACGGAGTTTGTAAACGACTGACCTGCAATTTCGCCTCGCTCATTGATGTAATAAGCAAAACTGTCTGGGCCCCCAAGTGTACCCAGGTCCTCCATGGCACCGTCCTCCCACAGAAAAGCATGGATTTGCGTCGCGCCGTAGACGGAAAGCACGCTCGAAAATGGATCCGGGATAGAGTTGAGAGCTCCTCCGACGACCTGGTCGCGATCATTCAAGAAATTCGCATAACCGCCGTTCCCGCCGAAGTTTCCAAGGTCGAGAATTTTGCCGTTGCGCCAAAGGACAGGTTCAATCTCAGGGAAGCCTGTGAGCGGGTCGATGGCGCCGTTGGTCGAGAACCCCGCAACAACACCTCGGGTGTTCACCCCCTGACCGCAGCTGCTCGTGCCTCCGGAAAGCGTCCCCAGGTCCCTCAGCCGACCTGACCGTGTGATAAATGCATGCTGAATATAGGGATCATTTCCGAACGCGGGGTTGATATTTGGCCAATCGGGATCGAGATCCGCGGTGTCGGCGCAACTTGTAGCCAGAGTTGTCATCTGGTTCAGATTTCCGGTTCCTCCAAAGACAATGCTGACCGGTCCGCCGAAGGTGCCCATATCAACTAGGCGGTACAGCGGCTGTTTCGCTTTGGCAGTCAAAGCGTTCTGGGCGCAGAGTTGCAGGATGAGCGCTTGCGAGAGAATCAGGGCTGCCAGAACCAGCATTCTTTTCGATCTCATTCTTCCTCCTCCACGGACGGCTTTTGTCGAGAAGGCTCTCGGTGTTCACTTATCTGGCGGTCGCGAGGCGACCAGACCAAGCGTCTTCGAGGCAACGCCCGTTTGCATGCAGAAGATCCGACACGAGTGGCTCAGAGATCAACCGAACTATCGCCGAATCGTAACCTGAACTAAGAACCCTCACCGTCCCAATAACTTAGCTGAGTTGCCCAACCGCTCCGTGATCGCGCTCACGGCTTTGCATGCTAGACTTCCAACTCGGGAACGTTGGGTGCGGCCTATGGAAGTTCCTGTCAATCACTCCCGCAAGGTACGGTTTGGCGTATTTGAAGTAGACCTTGCTGCCCAGAAGCTCTGTAAACGCGGTTCACCCGTACGCCTTCAGGAAAAGCCCTTTCGGCTCCTGTGCTTATTGCTGGAACATCCCGGGAAAGTAGTAACGCGGGAGGAACTACGGCGCCGATTGTGGTCCTCGGATACTTTCGTTGAATTTGACGAAGGCGTGAATGCGGCGGTGGGGAAGGTACGTTATGCCCTCAGGGATTCCCCTGAAAAGCCTGTCTTCTTTGAAACGGTTCGCGGTCAGGGGTATCGCTGGATCGCTCCGATTGAGTCTATAGAGAATGTTGATGGCGCGGCGAGAAGTTTAAGGCCAGCGGACGGAGCGAGCCCAGCCGCAACCGGTGAATCGGCACGAGAACGAGGGTTCGGCGTCGACGCTATAACTTCTCACACACGAACCTTTGTCGTCATCGGGCTGGTGATCTCGGTAATCGTGTCGACGATCGGCGTGATCGTTTACTTGGCGAGGCCGCGTCGTGTCGTGGTCCAGCATACTGAAGTGAAACAGCGTCAACTCACTACCAATTCACAGGATAATCCGGTCTCCGCAAATGCAATTTCACCGGACGGCAAGTATCTCGCCTATGCAGATTTGAAAGGACTGCACGTTAAGTCGACGACAACGGGTGAAGTGCGTGATATCCCCAATCCGGCGCCCTATGTAAAAAGCTATGTGGAATGGGGAATTCCACAGAACTGGTTGCCAGATGGAACGAGATTCCTGGTCAACACCAATCTCCCCTATCAACCAGTCAGCACCTGGGTAGTGTCGGTGCTGGGCGGACCGCCGCGCAAAATTCGAGATGACGCGGGTCCCTGGTCTGTGTCTCCCGACGGAAAGATTGCTTACACCACTCAGTTGGATCGGATTGGGTATCGAGAAATTTGGATCATGGATGACGATGGCCAGAACCCTCGCAAGCTACTTAGTGGGGACGAGGACAGCGGTTTTTCGATGCTGGTTTGGTCTCCTGATGGCGGGCGAATCGCCTATATCAAGGATCACAACAATTCAGGCACAGACGAGACCAGCATCGAATCTATTGACCTCCGGAACAGTGCTCCTATCACCATCGTTCCGAGCACGCTTCTGCGAACAGTCTCCAGCCTGCCATCTGATTTGCGCAGTCTGATTTGGTTGCCCGATGGTCGGCTTATCTATTCCGCCGGTGAACGCGACACCAATGGATTCACTTGCAATTATTGGCAATTACAGGTCAACAGCAACACGGGACTGCCCATAACCGAGCCGGAGCCGCTGACCAGTTGGGCGGGATTCTGCCTGATCGATGTGAGCGCAACTGAGAACGGCAAGCAGCTTGTTTTCCAGAAAATGTCCGGCCACCGCAGAGTCTTCGTAGCGGATTTTGATCGCAAGGCAGGAAAGATTACGGTCCCGAAGCTGCTCACGGACCAGGAAGATCAGGAATTCCCGACCGCGTGGACTCCAGACAGTAAGGAAGTAGTTTTCGCGTCGAACCGAAATGGAGGCTGGCAACTCCTGAGGCAGAAATACGGCGTCGAAAAGGCCGACCTCATAGCATCAAGATTGACGGATGTTGCGGATCAAACTCCTGTCGCACCAGACGGTTCATCTGTGTTGAACGTCGCTACCATTTCATCTGGCCAGCGAGGTTCAAAGCAAGTATCGAGGATACCGCTCGCGGGAGGCGCATCTGAACCGTTAATGACGGGCGCCGTGTTGGGAGTTCGCTGCTCGCAGTCCCTCGCGAATCGGTGTGTCGTTGCAGAGGAAAGTCCGGACCACGAACAATTCGTCTTCAGCAAACTAGACCCACACCAGGGTCGAGGTTCCGAACTGGTGCGGGTAAATCGCGAAGATATAACGGCAAATTATGAGTGGGCGCTCTCGCCTGACGGAACGATGATCGCATTTGCAAAACAATTTGACGAAAGCATCCGCTTGATTCCTCTCAACGGTGAAGTTCGTCGGGAGGTTCACGTGCAAGGCTGGCACCGTCTCCGAAACATAACTTTTGCTGCGGACGGCAAGAGTTTCTTTGCGTCACACCCTTCCAAAAGTGGTGTCGTGCTCTTGCTTGTCAATGAGAATGGAGTTGCGAAAGTTTTATGGGAAGTGGCGGGACAGAACGTCTACCTTCGAGCGATCCCATCCCCCGACGGTCGACACCTCGCGATTCTGGCGAGCCTGGTCGACAATAACGTTTGGATGATGGAAAACTTCTGAGCGAGTTGAATTTACGCGACTAGCTCCGTAAGAAAGGCCCTATAAGAATTATTTCAGTTTTGCATACTCCGCTTTGGCTTGCTTGTAGATCGGGATGTCGGGATCAGCATCTTTCCAGAGGGTGAGGAAACGTAGATAGGACTTGTGCGCCGCAACCTTATCGCCCATCATCACCTGCACTCGACCAAGCTGCAAATGGGCGAGGGCACCCGTGACAGAGTTCAACACAATACCAGGATGGTCGATCATCTTCTGGAACTCTGTTGCCGCTTGTTGCGCTTGGCCTCGTTGCAAATGTGCTAGCCCACGCACATATGCTGGGTACAAATTGCCAAAGGTGCCGAAGCCGTAGGGTAATCCCAACTCATAATCTCGTGCCGGAACCAGTGTTGCAATTGCCCTTTGGGCGTCCCCATTCTTAAGTTCAATCGCAGCCCGAATGGTAGGTAGCCAATAATGCTGCATAATCGTGTCGCGTGGATATTCTCGATCGAGCTTTTCCACTAAAGTCTGGGCACTGGCCGGATCGCCGGCTCGAGCGAAGGCAAGTGCGGCGGAAGGTTCTACTTCCCGGCCGCCGCTGATCGCCAGCGCATCCATCGCGCCCTTCCTAGCGACAGCCGAATTGCCAATCTCGGCTTCTCGCAACGCTTGCTGCGCTCGCCACCTCGCGGCCAGTTCCTCCGCGCCTGCACGAGTCGCAGATTCGGCAGCTCTCTGTGAGAGGGCTCGTGCGGTGCGAAAGGATCCATAGTAAGCCTCCGTGTCCGACTGGATTGAAAGCATTGAGCTTTGATCTCCGCGCAAGCTCAAACCTTCATTCGAGCGCTCCCTCATTGCGGCAGTGTCCGATTCCAAAAAAGCCAGCAAGTATGCGCAGTAGTGCGCTCCCGCACCAAACAGCTTCCTGGCTCTCAGATCTTGTAAAGTATTTGTGGCCTCGTCGAATCGGTTCATTGCAATGTAGTACGCCATCAAATTCGACGCAGCGGCACTGTGCTGGGGCAGCAGGCGCAGCGCTTCGCGGGTTACCGTGGCGGCTTTCTCATACTGCCCCTCGACTGCGTAGACGCTGCCAAGATTGACATATGGTTCGTAATCGTTCGGATATGTCCTTATCCACTCAAGCCAAGTCTGAGTCGCTTTCTCCAACTCACCGATGGCATTCGTGTAGTAGTGTCCTTCCACATACAAACGATCGCGCTCACTCAACCGCTCTTTCAATTCGTAGGCTTTTTCATAATATTTCGTCGCTACGTCGCCATTAGGGCTTTCATTACCTAACTTCGCGTAGGCCCGAGAAAATTTTGGGTCCAGTTCCACCGCAGTTTTAAGATAGGGTAGCGCTTCAACGCTGCCCAACTCAGCGCTACGCCTCACCCCGACCGTGTAAGATTGCAAGGCCTCGAGTGAAGGGGTCGTTGCCTCATCGAGCGGCTTGTTGAATCTCTGCAACAAAGGCCCCGGTTCGCCTAACTTGCTACGAAGGTTGGCACCCGCGAGGCCCAGAGCGTGAATGACCGAGCTACGATCGGTAGCCTCCTGCTGGACTTGTGCGAAGATTTTTCCGGTTTGGCAGTCGATCCCTTGCAATGAAATCCGAAAGCGATTGCCGATATCTGCGATAGAACTCGCTACCACAGCTTTGCTGCCCGTCCGGAGGCAGACTTCACGTGCTGTCTCCGGCGACAACTGCGAGTCTTCGGAACGGTTCAGCAAGCGTAGGGTTCGGCGCACTTTGTCACGGGCGAGAACACTTAGGAACGGTGTTTGCTCTAGTTCAACGCGTAAGGCGGGGTTCAGTGCATCGTCGAGGACAGGATCGCCCGTTTGATTGCCAAGATCGGCAAGGATTACGGTATCATTCATCGTTAACTTGAAAATGTTACGCGAATGCAAGTACAGCACGCCGCCGGCAATGGAGGCTAGGAGCAGCACGGGCAACGCGAACCATTTGGATGTGCGGGCCGCTCTCCTCGTGTCGCCACTCCGTATTTCTTCCAGATCGGCGAGCATGTCGGCTGCGGATTGATAGCGTTGTTCGCGGTCCTTCTCCAGCGCCCTGCCGACGATATATTCCAGTTTGAGCGGAATCGAGGAATTTAGCTTCTGAATCGGAACAGGCGCTTGATTGAGAATGGCGTCGTGGACGATTGCTGCCGTGTCGCCGCCGAAAGCCCGCTGCCCAGTCGCCATCTCGTAGAGTACAAGACCGAATGAGAATAGGTCGGTCCGTGCATCAAGCTTCTCGCCGCGGACCTGCTCCGGAGACATGTAACCCGCCGTCCCCATTCTCGTTCCTAACCGAGTCAGGCTGTGGTCAATGGTGAGTCCGCGTTTGGTTCGTATCTCAGTGTCGCGGGTGTCATCTTCGCACAGCAGCGCTGTTGCCCCTTGGCTCGTCGAAGCCGCTAGTCTCGCTAAACCAAAGTCTAGAATCTTTACCTGACGGAGCGCGGTGACGAAGATGTTCGCTGGCTTGATATCGCGGTGGATGATTTCCTTTTGGTGGGCTGCTTCCAAGCCTCTGGCAACTTGGATCGAGATATCGAGCAGTTCCTCCAACGGAAGCTCCGCTCCCTCCGCGGCGGCCACTTTTGAAATGTGTTGCCGCAGGGTCTGGCCCTCTAACAATTCCATTACGATGAAGGGCTGCCCCTCGTGCTCTCCGAATTCGTAAACAGTGCAAATATTGGGATGGCTCACCGCGGAGGCGGTGCGTGCTTCGCGCTCGAATCGTTGCAGGGCAACGGAGTCGGTCGCGAGGTCCTCAGGCAGGAACTTAAGCGCCACCGGACGGCCGAGCTTGAGGTCTTCGGCGGCGTAGACCAAACCCATGCCTCCGCCACCGATTAATGCCAGCACACGATAGTGAGAGACCTTCTTGCCGATCAGGCTTGCGCCGGCGGGGCCGGCAGGTCGAAGAGCAACCTCGGCGTGGGTTACCTCGCCGACTGGCGCAACGAATCGGAAACCGCGTTTCGCTACGGTCTCGATGTACTCCCGATCGTCCCACTTGCCCAGCGTTTTCCTCAGAAAAAAAATGTTCTTATTGAGGTTTCCTTCCTCGACAACGGCGTCAGGCCATATGCGCCCCATCAGGTCGTTCTTATCCACAAGCAGGCCGGCATTCTCGACCAGCATCAGCAGGGCTTCAGCCGCCTTGGGAGTGAGAGGAACGGGAGTTCCTTCGCGCACCAGTACCCGCTTTTCCGGATCCAGCCGAAAGGGTCCGAACGCATAAAAGCGCTTTGTTTGGTCCCTGATAGGGGCTGCCATAACTTTGCCAACAAATTGCCAAGGTTTTGGAAGGACTCCACACCACATCAGCGGTACGGTGCACAAAGAGCGGGGATGGATGCGGTTTGGAAGGGCCGTCCGGCAAGAATTCTAGTTCGGCCCAGTAGTCTACGCAATCCTGAACGAGGCTGCGGCGACAGGTGGGTTGGACATGGCATAAACCCCCAGCACGGCTCGTGGCTTGTCCCCACTGACAGAAGGCACAAGGAGGCAGCATGAAATCGAAGGCGTGTAAAAGCGCTGTGTCGGCACAACTTGTAGCCAGAGTCGCAGTCTGGGTAGCAAAGTCGTAGCTTCACAGGGGCAAGGTCAGACTGCCTGGCTATACGTGACATCGGGCCAGGCATTTCGAAAAATGGAGGTTCCTATGAAACCCACTCTCCGTTCAGGCATGGGTGCGATGGCGTTCTCTGCTGTGCTCCCTGCCACGCTAGCACTGGCTGGATTGACGGGGCACGCGCAGTCCAACGGACCAGCAACGCCCGATCATGCTCGCAGCCATCATCATTACCAACTGATCGATCTCGGCACATTCGGCGGCCCGAACAGCAGTCTGCCTGGCTCCATAGAATCCATCAATCCAAGCGGCACGGTCACGGGTTGTGCGGACACTTCTGTTCTTGATCCGGATTTTGCAATACAGAACCCATATTTTGGCGATCCATACATAGAGCGTTCTTATATCTGGACCGATGGCCACCGCACTGCGCTGCCAGCCCTGCGAGGTGGCAATACCTGCCCGCAATGGATCAACGGGAATAGATCCATTGTCGGGTTCTCCGAGAACGGTCAGATCGACCCTTTGACTGGAACCAAGGAAATTCGCGCTGTCGTTTGGGATCCGGAGCGACGCATCCATGACCTCGGAACGTTGGGAGGAAATGGCAGCGTCGCGTGGACCATTAATGACGCGGGTCAGATAGCTGGCGATTCGATGAATGATATACCTGATGATTTGAATGACTGGGAAGACATCGGCATGCCTGGAGCGACCCAGACCCATGCCTTTCTCTGGCAGAACGGAGTGATGCATGACCTTGGGACATTGGGAGGACCTGATAGCGATACATACGCCATCAATGAGCGTGGTCAAGTCGTCGGCTTGTCGACGATCAATTCGATCCCAAACCCTGGGACCGGCCTACCGACGATCGATCCTTTCTTCTGGGACGGGCGCAAGATGATCGATCTGGGTTCTCTAGGTGGCACCTACGGCGTCGCTGTGGCTGTGAACAATCGAGGCCAGGTAACCGGGTACTCGAACCGGGCCGGGGATGACTTCCACCACGCGTTTCTGTGGCCTGGGCGGGACGGGAAGATCGTGGACTTAGGGACACTTGGCGGCAGCGGATCAGAAGCGAAGGCGGTCAATGACAGCGGCTATGTTACAGGTGCGGCCCGCTTACCCGGTAACACGAAAGTTCATGCGGTTCTCTGGGGTAATGGAGGGATTCTCGATCTCGGCGTTATCCCAGGGGATCTATGCGATGAGGGCATGTCGTTGAACTCGCGACTGCAGGTCGTCGGGTACTCCAATCAGGTTTCTTGCGGCGGCCCGCACGCGCACGGGTTTCTGTGGGAGCATGGTGTGTTGTTCGATCTGAACCGACTGATCGTCAACCCCTCTGCGTTGCAGGTGATCGAAGGAGTGTTCATCAATGAACGTGGAGAGATAACCGGCAATGCGGTCACTCCCGAAGGCAATATTCATGCTGTCTTGCTGATCCCGTGCGACGAATTTCATCCGAACAGAGACGGATGTGATTATCGCGATGTGGATGAAAGCGAAGCAGTGTTAAGTGATGTGGCGGGGCCACCTCCGAGCAGTGGAGCCAGCGCGCTTCATGACCGGCATGCGGCCTCGAAGAAAATGCCTGGGCTTGATTAGGAACGTTCAATTCCTTCCCAAACACGCGGTCTCATAGGAGGAAGGCAGTATCTACGACCTGAAGGATCTCATCCCTCCCGGATCTGGTCTCGAACTGTACGAAACGCATGCAATTAACGACCAAGGCATAATCGCCGGTAATGCACTACCTCCGGGCTGTGATGACGCTCACGTTTTCGGTCACGCATTTTTACTTTTCGAGTGTAATCAGAATCGTCCGGATGGGTGTAAGTACGAAGGCGCAACTGATTGAATTCGGCGGAACAACGAAACTGATGAACTGGAGTGACGGGAAAACCATGTGGAAGGCCACGGCTACGTATTAACTGCTCCGCAACTGCTCCGCGGCAAATGCGCTGCTATTCGCTAACTCTTTTCGTTTGTTGGCGTCCCCGACGGGATTTGAACCCGTGTTTACGCCGTGAAAGAATCCGTTCAACTCGCAACATTAAGGCACTGCTGAGAATCAGAATGCATCGGAACGAATCCCAGCAACTTTAACGAACAGCTTAACTGCTCCGCAAATGTCCGCGGCGCCTATAGATGCTTGACCTAAATCTGCGACGCCGACGTTCGACGTAACTATCGAACTGCCCCAATCCTCAGATCCATTTTTCCGGCGTGGCATCAAAGCTCGCTTTATGGCCAGGCGAGCAAAAGTAATAGGTCTTACCTTTGTATGTCGACTTTGGCGCTCCCGCAGGATTAACGTCCATCTGGCACACCGGACACACCGGATGCTCGTCCGTTGAAACCTTGACGGCCGCGTACACGGCGTTGGATTCCGGGTTGGTCCAGCCTTGTCCCTGATACTCCATGTCATACGCAACGCTGGTGGCGATCGCGCGTCCGAAGTAGCGCTCAACCACGTGCAGGGCAAGGTCGATTCCGGAGGACAGGCCGCCAGCGGTGGCAACATTTCCTGCATCCACAAACCGCGCCCCTCGTTTCACCTGGATATCGGGATACTGCACGGCAAGCTCCCGATACGCATCGTGGTGCGTTGTGGCCGGCTTGCCGGCGAGCAAACCCGTTTTCGCCAGAACAAATGCGCCCGTGCAGACCGACATCGTAAGATCCGCATGCTGCGAAGAAGACTTGATCCAATCCACCATCCTCTTGCTGTCGCCACCCTGTGCAGGAATCACAATCACCTTCGGCGCCGGCGCATTGTCGAAGGTATAGTTAGGCTCGATCTTCATCCCATCCGACACGGTCACCGCCTTGGCCGTCTCCGCCACGGTATACAGATCGAAGGGCATCTGGTCATCCATCGTCGGGCCACGCGAGGGAACCATCACGTTGCCGAATACCGCCCAGGGACCAGCAAAGTCAATCATCACTGCCCCTCTGGACAGGACAAAGGCCACTAGAATCTTGCCCTTTGCCGGAGCCTGCAACGGATTGGCAGTTGCTGCCGCTGCCGCGCCTGTCCCTTGAGCCAATCCTGTGGACTCAGTTGACGCTTTCACCTTCTCGCAACCCAGGCCGGGAAAAGCTGCCAGCGCTGCCAATGCGGCCGATCGTCCCAAAAACTCTCTGCGTCTCATCTTTCGTCTCCCGGTTCATCTTCAATTGGCTGATTATCCCCGCAACGATTCGTCGATGCGAGCCGGCTCCCTGCACCGAATCGGCAGTTCACTGCAACTGAGGACGATTGGCCGGACGAACGGACTATCATCGCCGCAATGCCCACTGAACCCATCGGATCGAAAGCCGCCTGGTGGATATGGAACCTGTCCATCTGGGTGGGTATCGGCCTCTTCGACGCTACACAGAACGTCGTCGTCATGCACTCCGAGGGCATGCATCACGCGTGGGTCGCATTATTCTTCGTCCTGTTTGTCTCTCGCCTGCCCTGGGCGCTGTTCACACCTGTCATTCTTCGTTTGGCACGCCGCTACCCGCCCACGCAATTCACACGGCCCATAACTCTGGGGCCGCATCTTATCGCCGATCTGATCATGGGACTGGTCGTCGCTGCGTGGGTTGCAGGATGGGAGAAGCTCTTGAACCCATGGGCGTATTCCAGCGATGCCGGGCCGCTTCTCGATCTCTGGAAAGGGAGGTTTTATAACGGCCTCCTCGAAACCTTCTTCCTTTATTCCGCCGTTCTCGCCGCCTACCAGATCATCGAATCCAGAAATCGCCTTTTACGAGAAGCAGCCGAGAAAGCCCAACTGAACGAGCAGCTTGCGAAGGCCCAGCTCAGCGCACTTCGACGCCAAATTGAACCGCACTTCCTGTTCAATACTCTCAACTCCATCGCCGCCCAGGTCCGTGATGGCAAAAATGACGCCGCGGTGACCATGATCGCCGCTTTGAGTGATGTCCTGCGCTCGTTAATCGCGGGGTCCAGCCGGCCTGAGGTGCCGCTGGCCGAGGAAGTTCAGCTCCTGCAGCAATACCTCGAAATTCAGAAGGCGCGATTCGCCGAGCGGCTTCAGGTAAAGCTCGACATCCCCAATGAGCTGCTTCCGGCCTTGGTTCCCGGTCTGCTTCTGCAGCTCATCGTCGAAAATGCGATCCGCCATGGCATCGCCAAGCGAGCCTTCGGCGGCGCCGTCGAAATCACTGCGTCTCGGCTCAATAGCTCTGTCACCATCAACGTGTACAACGACGGACCCACCCTCCCCGCAAACTGGGAAAACAGCTCCCCGGGCATCGGTCTGTCGAATCTCCGCCAGCGGCTGCGAAGCCTTTACGGCGAGGGCTACAAGTTCACCATACAAAACCGCCACGACAGCGGTGTTGAGGTTTCCATCTCCGTGCCCTTCAGGGAAGCGTGATTGAATGATTCCCAACGGAACCGCCCGCATACGCGCCCTGATCGTCGACGATGAGCCTTTGGCACGCAACAATCTCGCCATCCTCCTGCGCCGCGATGCCGACATCGAAGTCATCGGTGAGTGCGGTACCGGTGCGGATGCGGTAGAACAGATCCGCCATCACAAACCCGATCTGGTCTTTCTCGACGTCCAGATGCCGGAGTGTGACGGCTTTGACGTACTTGAATTGCTGGGAGGCGACGCGCCTCCGGTCATTATCTTTGTCACCGCCTACGATGAATACGCCTTGCGGGCCTTCGAAGCCGGCGCACTCGATTATCTGCTGAAGCCATTCGAAGACTCGCGCTTCGATCTCGCCTTGGGTAGAGCTAAGGAAAAACTCGCCCAGGGCAAGTCTCTGCCGCGATCGCTCGAATTGCTGGCCATCAAGAGCACAGGCCTGATCTCCTTCGTGAAGATCCGCGAAATTGATTGGATTGAAGCCGCTGACTACTACGCATGCCTTCACCTCGCGGGAAAAACCCACCTGTTGCGGCGAAGCATCGCCGACCTGGAGCAGGAGCTGGATCCGAAGCGCTTCTGCCGCATCCACCGCTCCACCATCGTCAATCTCGAGCGCGTCCAGGGACTCAAGGTGAATAAAGAGGGCGAGTATGACGTGATACTGCGCGACGGCACGCGCCTGCGTCTAAGCCGCGGCTATCGCCGCTCGCTGCAATTGCGAATGGGAATCTAACCCCGAAACCAGGGAAGCCCAGGTAGGATCGACGTGCCAGAACGGGGCCGGTATGGGTTGGGAATGTGAGAAGTTCGTACCGGAAATCTCTCAGAGATGCGGATTCCCAAAGCCAATCTAATTTAGGTTCGGGAGCGCCCTGTATTTAAAGGAAATTTAAGCGGTCATCGGATCGCGTCGCTTTTGCCCCGGGATTCACTCTAGAATGAATGACTTGTGTTAGAAATGCCAGATCGACGCAGAGGAGGCCACAATTCAGTTGCGCCGCAATCTTGAAAGTTCACGATTTACGATTTGCAAATCGTGAATTTTTTTGACACGATATATCAATCATGCTAGGGCAAGATGTCGCGCTTCTGTTAAAGCTTACCTTGGAAACAGAGCCCCGTATCCTCTCGAAGAAGCTCGCCAGCGAGCTTTTTCTCTCGACCGCGGAGATTTCGCACTCCTTGAGGCGCTGTCAGAATTCAGGTCTTCTTTACTGGTCGGATTTGGAAAAAAGGGTCAATCGACCCGGGTTGCTGGAGTTCCTTCTCCATGGGTTGCGATATGTGTTCCCTGCGGAGAGAGGCACACTGGTACGCGGTATTCCTACGGCTGCAGGTGCGATGCCGTTGAAGGGTCAGTTCATAGATGATAGAGAGCCTCCTTCCGTATGGCCATACGCTGAAGGTAATGTACGTGGCCTCTCGTTTAGCCCGCTCTACAAATGCGCCCCACAGGCCGCATTAGCAGACAGTAAACTCTATGAACTTCTCGCGCTGTGTGACGCACTTCGTGGGGGAAGAACGCGTGAGCGAACTATGGCAGCCGACTATCTAAGAAAGGCTCTGAATGCCTGATCCGAATCTGCCGCTGCTCCAAGAGGCTGCGACGAAACTCGCTCCTTTACTCGAGGATATTGTTTTTGTCGGAGGGGTGACGCTTGGCTTGCTTATCACCGACCATGCCGCAGCGCCCATCCGGCCGACAAGAGATGTTGACGTCATCGCTGAGATCATGACCTACGTTGAATACATTGCATTTTCTGACCGCCTGCGCGAGGAACATTTCACTGAGGACGCAGAAGTCGATCCCATTGCGTGCCGTTGGCATCATGAAGATTTGATCGTAGATGTTTTGCCTCTCAACGAAGATGTGTTGGGCTATACCAATCGATGGTATAAAGGGGCCCTTAAAAACGCTGTTCCTTTCCGCCTAAAAAACGGCAGATCGATCAACGTCATCACAGCGCCATTTTTTCTTGGAACGAAGATGGAAGCATTCCGAGGACGTGGGAGTAAGGACTACATGGCAAGCCGAGATTTGGAAGACTTCATCGCCGTCATCGACGGGCGAGTCACTATCCACAAAGACATCGAAGAATCACCCGACGATATCCGAAATTATCTCGCGGACTCCTGCAGAGAGCTTCTTGCGACGAACAATTTCTTAGACGTCCTACCGGGTTATGTTCTGGATGAGGGCCGGGTACCGACAATCTTGAAGCGGCTGAAAGCCATCGCAGGCATGTACAGCGAATAAGAGATCGTGAGATTGGTACTGTACTGTTTTGATTTCCTTTTTGCTAAGGCATCGTACAACTGATTGGAACTCGGCGGCGCAATGAAACTGATCACATGATGTGACCGGAAAGCTTGCGGAAAGGTCACGGCTGAGGATTAGCTGCTCCGCGAATGCTCCGCGGCAAATTCGATGTCCTTAGCTAACTCTTTTCGTTTGTTGGCGTCCCCGGCGGGATTCGAACCCGCGTTAACGCCGTGAAAGAATCCGTTCAACTCGCAACATTAAGGCACTGCTGAGAATCAGAATGCATCGGAACGAATCCCAGCAACTTTAACGAACAGCTTAACTGCTCCGCAAATGTCCGCGAAGAACCGGGAACCGAAGTGGCGGCCCATACACTTCTGTAAGCCCACGGGCAGAGGCAAATCAGAAAAGTAGGAAGGGCAATTTACCGCAAACCCAAACTTTTCAGGGACTACATCGATGGGGAGTTACTCGCTCTGCATGCTGGGGGGTTCGGCTGCGCATGCCCAAGCGAATGCCAAGAACGTACTTATCCTGCACAACTGGGGTGAGTCTCCCTCAGAGCTGGACCGTCATGGAATCAACCGTGCGGGCCCATGTTCCGGGGCAGATCAACTTTTATACCGTATCGGTGGCAAACCTGCGATTCGACCAGGAAGCTTATCGGGAGAGCCTGGCAGAGACTCTCCGCCGTGGGTACGGCGGCGTAACGCTGGACGCGTGGTTGCGGCCACTTATCCGGTGCTTGAATTCGCGGTGAAATACCGTGACACGCTATTCCCGGGTGTGCCGATTGTCTTTACGGACATCAGCAGACGGGAAATGCAGACATGGCCTGGCGTGACGGGTGTGATCAGCACTCTGGGAATGCGGGAAATGATAGATCTGGCGCTTCGTCTTCAACCGGACACGAATGAGGTCGCAGTCATCTCCGGCTTATCTGTTTGGGACAGGTATTGGTTTGAGGCCGCACACTCCGAACTTCTTCACCGTCAAGATAAGATGAAGGAGATCGACATTATCGGAGCTCCTAGCGCCGAGATGCTTGAGAAGGTTACTGCACTTCCCGCTCATACAGTGGTTCTGTTTCAGATGAGGCCGGACGACCTGGCTCTGCCGGCGATCGGGCCTTTTGACGTTCTCGATGCAGCCGTGCGGCGCCTGCCGACATATTCCGCGTGGCCGGGACTTTCTTTAGAACATGGGGGTGTCGGTGGAGCATACCGTGACGTTTTTAAGGACGCTGCATTGAATGGCGAGATAGTGGCGCGGGTACTCCCGGGCGAGCAGCCGGCGAACATTCCTATCGTGTATGACTCCGATCTGCAAGTGCGGGTGAATTGGCGTGCACTCCAGCAGTGGCATATTCCGGAGTCGGCGCTGCCGGCGGGTAGCGTGATTCTTTACCGGCCGCCCTCGTTCTGGGACAGCTATCGAAGGTACGTGATTGCAGTCATTGTGACGATCGGCCTCCTGCTGCTCCTGATTGGGCTGGGAAGTCGTGCACGCATGAACCAGTGAACCAGCTGACCAGTTGCGTATTGGCCAGAACTAATTCGGCAAAACTGATCCCTCACAGTTTTGTGCGGATCCAGGGGGCAGGTCAGGGAGATTCCACCTGGCCGTGTAGTCAGCGTCTCGAACAGGTGCCTTTCCGTTCTCAGTCGGCGATAGCAGGGGCACCCGAGAACTAAATGTACTTGACGAATCGGTTCAATCATTTGAGATCACGACATTTCCCGACGATTGCCACCTGACCACGGCTTGGAGCCAGACCACAGTACGATGCGATCGCTTAGAAGGACCACGCCAATCCCAATTGGAGCTTGGTCAGATGGGTCACGCTCGATGGCTCGTACTCGGATTTATTACCATTGTCGTAATAGAAATCAGCGCTTCTGCCAAAGCCAAACCGCGAGTAGGCGGCATCCGCATAGGTGTGTATGGCACGAGTAATAGCCCAGTCAGCTCCGCCCTCCGCTTGCCAAAGTGGATGATTACCCAGCGCTAAAGTGACGTTGGGGGCCGGGACCTGCCCATTCGGGTTTCCCACCGTAGCATTTGCTGGCGAGACTGTGTATTCAAATCCCGCTTTTCCTTTGATTACCAGAGAACTCACCGGATTATAGCTGGCGCCGAGTGCTGCTCCGGGAGCCCAGAATGTGTAGTCTTCGCGGATTGCGAGCTCCGCCTTCGGCAACTGGCGAAGCCACTCCCGGTACTCCGATTCAGCTTCAGCCGTCAACAGAAGTTTCGGAGTAGGCAGGAAGCCTTTACCCGCCCAAAACAATAAATCGTTGCTTCTGAAAGGCGCCGAATAGCTCAGCGGACTTCCACCGTTAAGCGATTGGCTCCAATGATTCTAAGCTCCTTTATTGAAATCGTATGTCACTCCTAGCAGAAGATTTGTCACCTTCAGAGCGTTGATAACCGCTGTCGCTCTTGCCCCGACACCTAGGATCCAGCCGTGCTCACTGTCCAGCACGGCCCCATCGGAATACTCGTCATAGGCGATGTAAGAAGGCCTGAGGGACACTCCGATCTCCCTATTCGCTTGGACCACCGCGAACTCTCGGTTCTGACACGAGCCTGACAAAGCCGCACCTGCAGCTAGAACACAAATAAAAAAAGGTCGTCGCCGTAGAAAACTCACGCAGAACGAGGAACACCAAGCAGTGTTTCTCATATCAGGCTCCTATCAGAAAATATCGGCGCTCCACAGACAATTGAGAATTTTATGGCGCCTCACCAGTGGGAGGTTCGGAAGGAATTAACCGATCCCTGCTCTTGGTTACTGGCTATTGCCTTGGAATTCCTTAAGCGATACCCCGGTATGCCAGTCGAAGCTGTAATTTAGTTGAGCGCCTAGCGTCCGTCGGATCAGGCTGGATCCGATAGTCTTGTTCGCGTTGGCCTGAAAGAAAAACTGATTCCAGGTTGGACCGACACTAAAGTTCGCCGGTAAATTAATCAGTGCGGTGACCATGTTGTTAAAGGCGTAGTGAGTGAGGACGGACTGATCTTTATTTCCGTAGGCAAAGAAGTTTCCGAAGCCAGATTCTTGCAACACGAAACGCTTCATGACCGGGCGCGTGACGAGCAAGAGAAGATACCCGCCGTTTTGTGAGTAGCTGGAATAACTAGGCACGAGAGAAGCTCCAGACACCGCCGGCATATTGCCCGCGCACACCGTTAGCGATTGTGCGCCGGTCAATGAGCAGGAATATGGGACATTGCTTGCGCCCAACGCGCTGAGTACATCATGAGAGCGTTGATGAGTAAACCCTAACTCCACGTAGTTGAAGTCGTCTTTTTCATAGCGCGTCCCGACGCTATATCCGAGAGACCAGGTTCGTCTCAAAGAGAACTGAAATTCGTCCTTCGTCGCGGCGGGATCACATGTTTCACTCACAGTTGTGCCGTTGTATTGAAACGTAAGCGATGTGCCGGCAGTGCATCCCGATAAGTATTGCGGCAAAGGCTGTGCTACGTTGTCCGAAGTGATGGCTCGCAGCGTCACAATCTTCCAAACGGGCAACTTCGGCAGCTGGAACTCAAAGAACGGGGACAGTGTAATGCTGTTCGACGTCAGGCTCTTGATACGCTCTGGCACCGGTGCTCCTGAAGTCGTCATGGTGGGTGTTGCGGAAGGTTGCGCGAGGGAACCCTGCGTATTCTGCGCAAAGTTGAGGATGTAGTCTAAACCCATGTCTTCAAATGCGAATCGCCTTGCATTGCGTGGATACCACTCAAGCCGTGCGTTCTGCAGCGCACTTACGCTCTTGCTATAGGCTGCGCTAACGTTTGGATTGCTGACTCCGCCGAAGTTGCTTCCAATGCTCGAATCCGATTGATTTGGCGTCGCCGAAGAGTATGACAGTGCAGTTTGTGTCAGCGTCGCGCGAAAAAGCGGACGCAACTGCCGCGCCTGATCGGATCCTGCCGGACAGGGGTACTGCGAATGACATGGATCGCTCTTCGTATCAAGCGTTCGGTTCGAGTACGAAAACGCCGGCGGTTGCGGTGACGGACTCTTCTGCTTTGGGGTCTTCGTCAGAATCTCTGGAGCTTCCAGATCACCGGCCGCATAAAGGGGAGCATTGGGAGGACCGACCGGTTTAGGATTGACCTTCTGGAGAGGCGTCGCAATCTCGGAGATCTGAACCGTTTTGTAATGTACTGGGAATAAGTTTGGGTTGTCGAGATCGACCTGCGCCAACTGTCCGTAGTCTGACGTCGCATTCGCCAGCCGGTCGGTTGTCGCCACTGAATACATCTGGCTCATGCTCAGCTTCATTCCGTTCACATAGTAGTCCTGGCCAATCTTCTTGACGCCCAACACCTTCAACTGCTGCAAACTGCGAACCGAATCGAGCACTTGGAAACTGCGTGTCTGCATTTTTACGTTTTGCTGTAACAGTGTCTGAATTGTCTGACCAAGCAGCGATACCCGCACAAGCCGTCCTGACTTCCACAAAATCTCGGCCGCTCTCGCCTGATCTGGTGAACTCGATCCATCCCAGGAACTACGCAGGAAGTCGAAATCCTTCTCCTCCAGGATTGCGATGTCGGACGAGTTGCCCAGATGGGGATTCGCCGACGTGTCCTCCAGCATCCGCTCGAGAAGACCGCATTCCCAAGTCTTCGTCACATCGGAAGGCTCCTGATCCGCACAGAAAGGGCCCACCCAGGCGTGTTCCCGGCTTTGAGTACTCTGCCGCGCGTTCACCTCTGAAGGAACATTCTCGAGACTCACGACTTGCTCGGGATTTGTATCGCTCTTTGGAATTGTGGTCGGGCTGACATGTGCTAAACATTGCGTGGCGTGTCTCTCTTTCTTGGTATCGGTTTCATCCGTTGTGCGCAGGCAATCCGTCAGTTTGAAAACCGGCGCAGGCGTAAATACCGGGATGAAGTAGGTCGACCCTGAATGCGCTGCTTGCTGTGTGGGATCATTGATCGTTACGCTAAGCTTTGGCGTTGACTCCACCAAGTCCGCCGCTGAGAAAATGCCGTTGATCCGCGTGGGCGTCCAACTCTGTATTTCTCCAAGGCTATCCGCAAGCGCCTTGGCTTCCGATGGGGGCATTTGAGCCAACAGGATGACATACTTTCCGTCCGCGCCCGAATTGAGCTTTCCATCTGACCCCGAATTGAGTCTGTCGAACGCGTTTAGCGCCTGTACAATCGCCGATGTTGGATCGTTTACGGCAACCTGTCGACCCGCGATTTTTGCCGTTTGGTCCACGTACCACGATGTGTCGATGCTTGAGAGGCCATTCAATGTGTCCGGGGCAAGCGCGCCCAGGATCAGATATTTTGTGTTCTCCGGCGCACTCCATACATGGGTGAATATAGGATCTTGCACCGTGATCTTTGCACACGAGTGGTCAATTCCGTTGCTATCGACAGGGTGTGTATAGCAAATCCGGCCCTCTGCCCCAGCGAGGAGCTGAAAGTTTGTGGGGGACGTGTTTGGTTTGATCGAACCGTCTGGATTGACTCCGAGGTCATTCACGTCAATTGGGAAGCGCAGGTTGGAGGTACTCGTTCCCTTATTTGAAGCGACTAGTTTTTGGGTGCAAGTATCCAGTTTGAGCTTCTTCGGGTGGTCACTCCCCTCCGGTGTGCAGAGATAGAGCCCGGTGGCTTTGTCGGGCACCGGACCGGCAGTGCCGATCATAGTGGTCCAGGGATAGATGCTGTTTGCATCGGGCCAGAGGATCTTTGGAGCGGGATATGCTGGGTCGTTAGCTTGATGCAGTTCAGTATCCTGTGCAGGCAGACATGAGGCAGCGCCCGTACTACCAGCGCCTCCCGATCCCGCGCCCGCCGTTCCGCCTGCAGCAGAGGATGCGCCGCCGCCTTTGCCACCTTTTTTTCCCTTGCCGCCTCCACCGCTCCCCGAGCCCGCAGCTCCTGATGAACTTCCCGATTGAATTGACGACGAAACCTGGTTGGGCAACAGGATGGTTACCGCTGGAAGTTGCGGATAGGCGGGACAAGTCGACGGTTGGATCGGCGTTCGAACCACATTCGCCGCCAGCATCCTCACTTGTTCCTCGGATTTCCGAACAAACTCCGCGCCAAAGTAAAAGTCCTGTACGCCAGGAACCACAGCGTCATACTTCGCCCCGCTCAGAAAATCCATCACACGAAAATGCGCCACGCTAAACTTGGGGTTCGTCCGTTGTCCAGCGCTCGTTTGCGTCTGGAAATTGGGGCCAGGATCCGGCGCAAAGTTGTCGCCCAATCCAATCAAGATTGACCCTGACGTTTTCACTTTCTGGCTGGAGACATCTTGAATCGCTCGTTGCAGCAAAGCTGCGCAATCCGCGGAAGCACACATCCTTAGCGCCCCCTCAAAGGCGTCAAGCTGTCCGGTGTAAAAGATGGAATGGCGCGGAACAGGTGCTGGCGCTTGACCTGCCGCGTCCTGAACCAGGACTCCCATGACACACACACAAAGAACCAGAATTCCTCTCAAGGCTAGCCTCTTAATAAAACGTTCGAAATAGAGATACCGGCGGAAATGAGACAGGCGTGTTGTTTTGCAAATCGTTGATGAGACTGATAGGGTGGGGGAAATATACCCCAGTCACACGTTCTCCGCAAGCCCGAAAAGTGGGCTAATGCTGCAAGTCCCGAGATTTTTCAAGCGGATCGCTGAGCTGCGAACACCAGATGTATACCAGCTGCCCGAGCCTTCACGCCAGTCGACTAACAGGTGCTGTGACTTGTTCCTTGTACTCTTCCACCATCACAACATGAAACTGTTCACAAAATGCTCAGCTGAAATGGATATATTCGGTTCCTTAGATTACGTTCGAAAGTTGATGGGCTCCGGGATTTTTGAGTCAGTTGCGATGTTAGTCTTCGGCAAAACCGATCCTAAGGAAGGCGGAGGGATTTGCCGTGAAGAAGAAGCGATTTTCTGTAGAGCAGATAGTGGCGGTGATGAAGCAGGCTGAGGCTGGGGTTCCGGTGGCGGAGCTGATCCGGAAGGTAGGGATCAGCGAGCAGACCTTTTATCGCTGGAAGAAGCAGTACGTCGGGATGGAACTGGACCAGGCGCGACAGATGAGGCAGCTTCAGGAAGAAACAGCCGGTTGAAGCAACTAGTAGCGGAGCCGAGCCTGGACAAGACGATGTTGCAGGATGTGCTGCGAAAAAAGTTCTGAGGCCCTCCGGTCGCCGTCCCATGGTCGATCATTTGCGCGACCGGTATGGGGCCAGTGAGCGGCACGCATGCCGGATTCTTCTGATGGTGCGAGGCACGTATCGGTATAGAAGCCGGCAGGAACCATGGACGGAGTTGCGGATGCGGATAATCGCCTCATCATCCAGGCTGCGACGAATGCCCAAAGAGCAGTCGATTCGATCCTGGAAATATCCGTTCAGGATCCGCATGAGAGCAAGGAAGCGGACAGGCCTGAAGGAGTTCAGTGTGAAAGACTTGCTGCATAATACGACTCGGAGGCTTCGGCAGGTAAAGATCGTAGCCCTGCCGCGCCCCCGGTTCACTCGATGAGTCAGCTCCACCAAACGAAGCATGACCCGAGAGCCATGCTCACTGCGATTGCTTCTTTTTGTCAGCCGCCTTCAGCTTTTGGGATGGTTTGACCGCCGCTTCGGGCATCCTAAGCATGAGGGGTTTCTCCACTGAAGGTGTGTAAGGAATCTGTACAACAACCGAATTTTGATTGGTGCAAGCCGTAGGCTCGTCGGGCGCGTCAAAAGTCTCCGTCTTACCGTCCGAGGCATCGGTAATCGAGATCACCCCAGAAACCGGGAAGGTTCTTGTTGCTGGGGCCGAATACATGTCCGACAAGTGTGCAAACTGATCGTTCGGGCTAAGGTCAGCATCGACTGTTACAGTCGAATGAAAGGTTTGGCTGAGTGTGACTGGGTAGACTTCGATTTGAGCAACTATCGCCTGCCCCTTCGCGAGAGTGGCCTGGCTGGAAGTTTGTCGAGTCGTCGTCATTTGCACGCCACTGGTATTCACGGTCCCCGTCGTTTGGGATGTCCCGAAGGTCGCTGATCCTCCGAGACTAAACGACTCGACTGGCGACCAATTGAAGTTCAGCGAATAGCTACTTGTATTTGTCACGGAGTTGCTCATGGCCAAGGAACTCGTTTTTGTGAAGGAAACGGACAGGTTAATTGCCTGCACATTTGGTATGCTCGCGCAGTTAACGAATTCTTGGCTAGTAACCGTGAGCTGATCAGGTAATGAGGTTGTCACCAGAGGATCGAACGTGACAGGCGCGGCGGAAATGATTCTAATGTTGGAAGCAGTTGGAAAAATCTGGTCAGTCTGGGTAGTGTAGGTTGTCACAGGATAAGTAGTGCATACCGGCGTTGGATTGCACATGTCTCCCGTTGGAGCGTGACATGGCAGAGTGTGGCAGCTTGTTTGGTTTTGCGTGTGTGGAACCTGATGTGTATATGGAACCACGCCATGCGTAGTAAGCAAGTTCTGAATCTGAGCGGCCGCATCGATATTTTGTGCAGTAGCTGCGACATGTAAGAATGCTCCGATTGAAAATACAGTAAGCAATTTCATCCTCATAACGCTTCTCCGACCTCCTCTGAGCCCGCTGGTATTGGACACCGCCAAAACCGGTTACTTATCGCAACGATCGTCAGTTGGTTGATTGCTCCCATACGCTAACTCAGATCAACCGGCTCTACTGGCTCCCCAGGCTCCACCGATTCAACCGGCTCTGCTGGTTCTCCGGGCTCCACTGGGTTCAACCGGCGCGATCGGGGCCGGCGGGTCGGGCGCAATCTCTGTTGATTTCTTTACCGAAAACTACAGTTGCCTGGAAATTGCGACACGCGGGGAGACCGCAATCCTATCATAAGTGGCCGTGCGACTCGCATAAGAAAGCACACTGCTACTAGGCAATAAAAAATACGAAAGGCCCTAGCTTGGCAGAAAACCGCGCCTCGCACGGATTTCTAATCTCTGTTCTTCCCTGAGAACTTTGCTGCGCTTGAGGCGTTTGAAGAACTCTTCCAGGACGCTGACGACAATGGCGTTTACGCTGCCGCGTTCCTCCTCAGCCCACTCGCGGAGAGCGTTGCGAGCTTCGGCTCCGACGTGAAGCAATTGAGGAGAACATAACGGTAGACCCGCTTTGCGAGTCTGCTGGATTTCTACATCTTTGCGGTCGACGTGGCTCAAAGCAAAAAGGACGATCCTCGCCGGATCGCCCTTAACGCGAGCCTCTTCTGTGACTGCTTCTCTCAGTTCGAGGGGGAGTCGGAGAGTCATTCCGGCTCGATCATCTGTCCACCGTTGGCCTTCGCGATTCACTTTCCGTACTTTCTTCTTTTCGGCCAACCGTTTTCCCCTTCAAAGATTATGCCTTGTTCATTCCCTGAGAGGCATGGCGGAGTACGGACCCTTAAAAAGGAGGTCCTATGCTTCCGAGTTTGGTCGATAGGCCGGATCACAGACCAGGTCTTTCCTTCAATGACGACCTCCACACCAACAAGCCCTGCCGGTAGCAGTTCTGCAATACTTCTCCACTGTTCGTCGTTTGAGAAAGTGTCTTCACCCAGGCAATACCGCAGGAGCCGGCAGAAAAGAGTCTTGCCTGCGCCATGGCCGCTCCCCGCATCGAACCCCAATTCGGCCTGCTTTGCACCCGGATCGGGCGACCAGACGATGTTCAATCCTCGCCGGAGGCGGATATCGCGGATGATCTCGCCCGGCTTCTCCCAAAGTACGATTCGGCGGACCCAAAGACGTGGCTCTTCCCGCGAGCCGTCAAGCCTGATCGTAGCTTCCGCTTTAGGAAACAGCTCGCCTTGCTGTGCCATCCTCCACGCTCCGATTGAAGACAATCAATCTCTGCTCAATTTGCGTGGGCTCTATCGTCGACAGGAGTTGAACCGCGATAGCGGCCCGTCCTATAACCCAGTCCTGTCCGGACGACGCGGGCAATCTGCTTCCTGCACACCACTTGCCAGCAGAGTCAACGACCAGCGCTCCCGCGCCCTTAAGCTGTCCGAATGCCGCCGCCCAAGGGTAATCCACCCCGTTCTTCTGGAACTGCGAAATTTGAACAACATTCCCTTTTAGAGGACGCGCATCGGAGCCGACGACTCGCAACCACTGGTCGGCCTGCGTGTCGTCCATGAATGCCGCGGCTAGGACGGGCTTGCGAACGAGGATAGCGGCGAGGCGGACTCTTTCTGGGTCAACGGCCTCACTAATGGTTTGCAGAACATCGATCAACGCTCATACTCCTACATGCGCAGACCTTCCGGTTGCGGCTACACATACGTTCGGGCACAATTATCTTCCTATGCAGATTCTTGTAGAGCGCAAGCCTATAGGGGAGATCAGGGTCGAAGCTCTTATCCTTGCGATTTTTGAGGGCGAGAAAGGTTTTAGCCTCGATGCCGCTGAATTGATTGACTCTGGCGAAGTTACCTGTAGACCGCTCGAACTCACGCTTATTCACAATCCCAAGGGAATGGCTACCATTCGGGTACTACTCGCTGGTGCCGGCAGGTCGGAGCAGTTCGAGCCAGCCCAGTTGAGTAAGTTGATAGGCGCGGCGGTTCGCTACCTGAAGAGCAGGTCGGTCAAAACAATCGCGTTCGAAATGATCGCTGGACGTGACGGACGCGATTGGGCGTCGGCAGCTGTCGAAGGCGCGGTTCTAGGTAGCTTCGAACCAGACCGCTACAAGACCTCCGGAGACAAGAAAAGCGTGGAGTCGTTCGCCCTAGTTGCTGTTGAGGGCATGAATGAAATCGAAGAAGGAGCAACGCGCGGGCGTATTCTTGCGGAGGCGCAGAATTTCGCACGAGCTATGGTAAATGAGCCCTCCAACATAAAAACGCCACGTGCCGTGGCAGAAGCAGCAGTTAGGATGGCCGCAAAATATGGCTTGGAATCCGAGATCTTTGGGCGAGAAGAAATGGTACAGCTTGGTATGGGTGCCCTGCTGGGTGTGGCACAGGGTAGCGCCGAGCCACCCACTTTTGTGATAGTGCGTTACTCTCCAAGTTTCGAGCACTCCCAGGTGCACTTAGGCCTGGTAGGCAAAGGTGTTACGTTCGATGCGGGTGGGATTTCGATAAAGCCAGCCTATGGAATGCAGAAGATGAAGAACGACATGGCGGGCGGTGCAGCGGTACTAGGTGCCATGCGCGCGATCGCTCAATTGAAGCCGGAAATCCGTGTCACGGCATTTATTCCTTGCGTCGAAAATATGCCTAGCGGCTGTGCTCAGCGACCGGGCGACATCGTAACCACTATGTCCGGAAAAACAGTCGAGGTAGTCAACACCGACGCTGAAGGTCGGCTAATTCTTGCGGACGCCTTGGCCTATGCACGGAAACAGGGGTGTACGCATATTGTCGATGTCGCGACACTAACTGACGCGATTACGGTGGCGTTGGGTCATCAGCGGATGGGTCTGTTCACAAACCATGACGAGTTGCGTGAGCGTGTCTTGCGGGCCTCAGAAGCCGAAGGTGAGCGTATGTGGCATATGCCGCTCGACGAGGACTACAAGGAATACTTGAGTAGCTCCTTCGCCGATCTAGCCAACGTGGGCCCCCGTTTTGGAGGGGCCGTGTCAGCTGCCTGCTTTCTCAAAGAGTTCGCCGCCGAGACCCCATGGGTGCACCTCGATATTGCTGGGAGCGCGTGGCTCGACGACGGCAGACCTCACCTGTGTAAGGGAGCAACCGGTTTGCCAGTGAAGACATTGGTGCGCCTTGCTGCTGATTGGACGGATTGAGCAGGCTAATGGACTCACAGACATACATGGGTGAGCCGGTTCGCGTTAAATCGCGGTTGGGCACTCAGTTGTCCAGCCGTTATTCGACTTGTGGACCTCGATTTCTAGGGCCAGGAGTCGACTCCATTGGATAGCGGCCAAGACGGAAATGGGAGAGAAAACATCATCAACATTCCAGAGGAAGCTTACAATCACAAGAATCTTAGTGGCTGCATTGATGTTGTAATAATAGCCATTTGCGCCGGGTGATGGAATACACTTGGCGAGGTGGTCCTACGTGAGCAATGTGCATGTAGATTGGAAGCGCGTTCTCCCTCTCGTACCCAGATCTTGCCAATAACCGTCTTGCTCTTTCGTTACCGGTCTGTATTGACGCGAAAACTCTGCTCAGTTCAATCACTTGAAAAGCAAATCTCAATTGCAGAGTTTTGACTTCGAGTCCTATGCCGGATCCCCAGGCGTGCCTGTCCCCAATGATAGTTCCGCCAAGCCCATCCAGATACCCATCAAAGAGCCGCAAGAATGAAACTCCAATAAATTTGTGTTCCTCGACTTCTTCTCCAGCGTTCCGTCTCGAAAAGATCGCCCAGACGCACTCACGCTTGTCACTTCGCGCGTACTGGAGCCAAGAATGAATATCAGCAGACATCAAATTCCTGATTGTTGGCAGATATCTGACCACCTCGGGATCAGCTAAATACTCTTGTAGCGCCCCGCCATAGCGTTCATCAAATGGCTTTAGCACACATAGCCTTCCAATAAGGCTTTGCTGTGTAGGACAGTAAGATGGTGATAGTGTGGGAATGGATTGGGAAGCCCTTCACTCTTCGCAAGTACACGCTAAATTGTTATTGCAATCAGCTTTGACTTGAATGACAATTCATTGCGAATTATTCGTTTCCAAAGGAACTAAACGCTTTCCATCTAGAAATGAGCCTAATCCCAGGCGCTTCAGCATGGACAGGGACATTGGCTGTCGCTTCAAGGGCGGAATATACAAAGTTGCTATTCCCGATACTCTTTGCCCCGCAGCCAGTTCCGCAATCGTACTCTTGATGATTACTGGGTCGCACACATGGTATTGAGCAGCTTCATATATAACCACTTCGTGGTCTGCTGGGTATAGCCTGAGCAGGTACTCTACCAACGTTGGAATGTTTTTGCCGTCGAAACCCTTATAGCTAAACCCAAGTTCTCCCGTAGCGGCAACCTGCCATAGGAGTGTATGGGCAGATACATCTAATTCTCGGCGACGAAGTAGGAGATCAGTTGCTTCAAACATCTGACAGCCGGAAGATGGGTCAAATCCCAAATCAGAAAATAGACAGTCTAGGGAGGATACCGCAGGAAGCATTTTCGCAGAGTAGCCTTCAGCACGCGCGATTTTGATTGATCGATGGGAGGGGTTAACAAAAATCCCAGGATGCCCATAGTAAACGACACAAACCCGCTGGCCCTCTCGAACACATTCAAGCGTTCTATCAACCATCTGTTGGTACGTTTCCTTACGAGGCTTACCTTCACCATAGAAAACGTATAGGGATTCTGCGGTTGGATTAAGCTTTAAGATAAGTCGCTCGGTGGCGGAATCCGCAACGCAAAACAACACCTTTTCGGCTGACCGAATGGTCAACTCCGCTTCTCTGGTGATGTGCCCCACGGAGATCCCGGTGCCGACAACAACAAGTGAACCAGTTGGCATTGTTCCTCACATCGAAATTTCCAATGGTCAAGCAGCGATGAGTCGAAAGAGCTTCCCATTTTCATCAACAACAGACGCGGCCAGCTGATCTGGTTCCGCTGGTGCATCGGGTGGATCTGCTTCCGCGACCAAGTCTTGTGAGTGGCTGTTCACCTCAACCATTAAGTCAATCTCGATCTCCATACCTGTCTCGGCTGCGATGACAGACGGATGATCTTTATGAAGACCTAGTTCGTCCAGATTCGACTTTGCCTGGATCTTAATCCAGCCACTCCGCCCACTGCGAAGGGCGCGCTTGTCCCCTTCTGTAAGGGAATAGGAGGACATAAATCTTTCGGGGTCGATTTTGTAGTCAAGAAGCTTGTCTGGATCTGCGACGTCAATGAGAAGATCTGCCAATACTAGGGACATGCTGCCTCCTTTGTGCGAACGGCATAAATCTACTGGAAAGCGAACGGATAGAAAATTACTAGCGCGTATGGTAAACGAAGATTGACTCTTTGCCAAATAGTTTTTGGACTGACTTTTCAAAGCAACGTAAAGGTCAATTACCGTGATCGACCTTGTCTGTCGCTTGCGGGAAGGCAAACGTTCCAAGCTGTTCAATCGGGATAGGATCCGTTCACGATTTCCGGAAATAGGACGCTCGGTGAACGCATTCGACCTACGGGCTTACAGAGCGCAGTTCACGACCTCGGCGAGCCTATACGTAGGCGTACCGGTTCGGATCGGGAGGCAGCGGCGCGAGCGTGGACCGGCATTCGGATCGCGCAGTAGATCGGCCTGGGGTCACTGTGCGTCGCATCTTGCCCCTCAAGCTGAACTGCATCCGGGATCTCGAACCGCAGTCGGCGGCCATACGAACAAGCCCTCGGCGACCGACAGCATCTGGACTTCAAGCGTCTAGTGAGCATCCAGCGGCCTCGCATCAGGTCGCTGTCGAAGTGGTGCAACGCGGTGAACGAACGGCCGCCGAGTTCCTCTACATTGCCGTCACCACCACTCGCGGCTCCATCATAGCCATTTATCCGGCCGCGCCGACAGAACGCCACGGTCCGCAGCAGGTATTAGACCATCGCGGCTGCGTTCGGCAATGGGTGTCGGCTGGAAGATTGGGAAGATGCACACGGCGAACGCGGATGCTGAGCCAGTGGCACGTATATATGCTGGAAATCCAGTCTGCGAAAAAGCAGACCTGCTCTAAAATACTTCAAAGCTGTCTGGAGCGCACGAATGAATTCCCGACAAGAAAAGACAGGCTGGACAGATGATCTGTCACCTATTACTGGAGACTGCTGGAACTCCGATCTAGCAGCACATCTGCTGGAGCGGGCTGGATTCGGAGGTACACCGGAAGAGATAGAAGCTTTGGCTGCGATGCCACCCGAAGATGCCGTACGCCATCTGGTTTACTATCAGGCAGTTCCAGACGTCGAAACTTCGCCCTTCCAGGAGACAGGTTTTTATCCTCCGAACTGGACATGGCGCGGGTTGGTCAGCGCGTTTGCCGCAATCCAGAATATTCCAGTGCCGGGTCTCAGTGCTGCTCAGTTTGATTCCCTCACACAAAAGGAGCGCACTCACCTCCTTGACGATCTTCAGACGGGCGTTACCGCGCAAATGAAGACTGTCGCGATGTCAGAAAAACAAGCTGTCGTGGATGCATTTTTTTTCTATACCTTCATGGACCGATATGAATCAGCACGGCTGCAGAGCTGGATTGCCGAACGCGCACTGAATACGACTCGACCATTGCAGGAAAAGCTCACGCTATTTTGGCACTCTCATTTTGCTGTCGGTAACCAAAAAGTCAAAGATTATCGAAAAATGGTCTTGCGTTTCTACAGACTGAGGGCACTTGCGAACGGTACTTTCAGAGACATACTAATCAATATACTCCGCGACCCCGCTTTGCTTATTTACCTAGACAATAATCTCAATATTAAGGGGCACCCAAACGAGAACTTCGCAAGAGAACTGATGGAATTATTCACGCTAGGCCGAGGAAACTTTACTGAACAAGACGTCAAGGAGGCAGCGCGTGCACTTACTGGATGGGGATTGAACGAGTGCAGTTCGGAGTTCGAAGATCATAGGGACCTCCATGACGCCGGAGACAAGACAATCTTGCACGAGACCAGTAACTTTGTCGGCGATGATCTCGTCGACATTATCCTCAAGCAGCCTTGCTGCGCGGAGTTCATATCGCGTAAATTGTACAGATTTTTCGTACGCGAGGAGATCACCGACCCATACAACACTCAGTTAGCAGCTTTGTTCCGTTCAAATGACTATGATATCGCGAAGCTGTTGATCGCAATATTCCTATCTCGCGATTTTTACAGCTCCCTATCTTGCGGTACTCATATCAAGTCTCCGGTTGAACTAATCCTCTCAACGTACAAAAAGCTCGGGATGAGGCGAATTCCCACTCGTCCCGACTTTGCTCGCTCTACGGCGAAATTGGGACAAGACATGTTTTCGCCTCCGAACGTCAAGGGTTGGGATGGCGGACGAGCTTGGATCACTCCAGCCACTCTGATTCAACGTGGCACTATCCTCAGATATATTCTCTTTCCTGATGAGATACCCGTTAGGAAAGATAGTCATCTTGAGGGCAGTCGTCTCCATTCAGGAGACGTTATCCATAAATTCCTTCTTGACTTAGCGAAGGAAGACAACTTTAGAGATTTCCCGCCGTCTCACGTGGGGGGCAACGACGAAGCCGAGCTGAATCTCGGCCCAGCAGGGAGTTCGGCGAATCGAAGCCTAGGAACGATAGTAGACTATAACCTCTCTCGCGGGATCTTCAACGGCGCATGGATGAGCCATGAGGCGCAAGGGTTTTCTCCCGATATAGCTGCGACAATTAGCGTCGCAGCTATATTAGGGACCGACGGACCGTGTAGCGTCGTTGACGCAGTCAGCATCCTTGTACGCCGGTTCCTTCGGGTTTCACTAACAACCAAGCAATACGATTTTCTTGTCGGGTTTCTTCAGGACGGAATTGGGTCATCACAAATCGACTTCAACCAGCCTAATGCCGAACGGGACATCTTAGAGTTGCTGTTTCTTATCCTGAGCATGCCCGAATACCAGCTAGCATAAAGGGGAGGGGGTGACGACACATGTTACGCGCGCTATTCCCGGAGCATCTCTCTGGCTCCTCCGCCACCGCTCGAGACGATATACAACCAGTGTCGCCAATCGAAGACAGTCAAGGACCACGACCTGCCGCATCCCTGTCACAGAAGGCGATGAACATCGATGAGGTCTATGCAAGTCGTGTCCTGGTCGTAATTGAACTGAACGGCGGAAACGATGGACTTGATTCTGTCGTCCCATTTCGTAACGAAGCATATTACAGAGCTCGTCCAACAATCTGCGTGAAGCCTGAGAATGTATTGAAGGCGGAGGAAGAAGTCGGTTTTCATCCTTGTTTGGTTGGGCTCAAGAGTCTTTACGATTCTGGGGTGTTGAGTATCGTTCACGGTTGCGGCTATCCGAATCCAAGCCATAGCCATTTCGAGTCGATGGAGGTTTGGCACACGGCCAGTCTGGTCCGTCGCAAGAATTTAGGGTGGCTTGGAAGATTAGCCGACTTGGCGTGGTCGAATATGACATCCACGATGTTGATCAACATCGCAGAGGAACAGTCGCTCGCGCTGCGGGCCGCCAATCACTCTCCGTTCGTTTTTCAAAATAGCGATGACCTCCTTCGAGACAATGATCACCGTCATAGCGAAATGTATCGAAGGTTCGTTAGCAACCACGACGGAGGAAACTCTAATCTTGCTTTTCTTGCGAAGAGCCTAGACGATGCGATCCAGATATCTTCTCGAACACGCAAGGCTTTGCAAAATCTCTCGATGGCTCATAATTATGGCTCTTCTGCGATCGCTCAAGATTTGCGAAAGGTTGCTGCTTTACTGAGTGCTGGATTCCCAACTCGAGTCTATTATCTCCGCGTTAGAGGATTTGACACACATGCTGGTCAAGTCGGTCGCCGCCACCAACTCCTTGGGAGCATCGCGGGCGCAGTAGAGTGCTTTTACAAAGAGCTGAAACAGATACGGCGCGACCGCGATGTTAGCATCATGATCTTCAGCGAGTTCGGCCGGCGCGTTGCAGAGAACGCGAGTGGCGGAACAGATCATGGCACAGCAGGGCCCGTCTTTTTGGTTGGATCGCAGGTGGTTCCGGGATTCCATCAACCGCATCCTAGTCTCACCGATTTAGATGAAGACGGCAATCTTAAGATGACCGTAGATTTTCGACGAGTATACGCGAGTGTGATATCTGAGTGGTTTGGATATCTTGATTTGCGTTCACTTTTCGAAGGCGATATCGTGCCACTCCAACTCTTCAAAATCCGTTAACTGCTAAAGTTGCTTGAGCATGTGTCGAAGATATTGTGCGTCTTTTTGGAAAAGGGACCGGAGGGTGGCAATCTAGGTCTTAAGATCGTTTGCAGGTGTTTTGAAATCTGGGTCGGGATCCAGTACTTCACGCTAAGGTAAATCGTGTTCAGACCCGGCCTACAAGAATCAAATTGAGCTGCATCCCTCCGATTAGTCCAGCCAGAGTGAGAGTTTTCCGATAATAGGGGCCAGCGAGGTCCCGCGATCTCCTCTTGGAGAATTTAGCTCTCCGGCAGCAGCTTGCTGTCTTGAAACGGAGACATTCCCATCCTCGCCTTGCCGTCACCGACAGGCTTTTCTGGGTCATATTGCGGCGGTTCTGGTCCGGGTGGAGACAGGCATTGATTCTCGTTCAGCCGGAGACCGTTGTGCGATGGCACCGGGCCGGCTTCAGGCTGTATTGGACCTGGCTCTCGCGGCATCGAGTTCGCGCGGGCAGGAAGTGCGTCAGCAAAGAGCTACGCGAACTTATCTTCCGCATGGTCGCCGAGAATCCAACCTGGGGTGCGCCGCGCATTCATGGAGAACTAACGATGCTTGGCTTCGACATTTCTGAACGGACC
>Ga0206838_10063_pt1 | contig 34644 bp, 39 predicted proteins | sample Alteio_BWOrgCont_26_FD_152879 | JGI IMG/M metagenome (GOLD analysis project Ga0206838, IMG submission 152879) | Enriched cells from forest soil in Barre Woods Harvard Forest LTER site, Petersham, Massachusetts, United States -... | ecosystem: Environmental > Terrestrial > Soil > Temperate forest >...
GGATCAACCAGCTAACCACACAATTAGCCAACAGTTCCAATCTTTCCAATGCCAGTAGCCTGATTGGCCAAAGCATTACCGGGGCTGTCAGTAGCACATCGGCGTCCGGGCAAACGATCTCAACACCTTTTAGTGGTACTGTCACAAGCGCAAATGTTAGTAATAGCAGTGATCCGACGGTGACATTAAGTAACGGGCAAAGTTATCCGATGAGCGATATCACAACGATCAATGGAACGAACTCCAGCTCATCTTCGCAGTAATTCATTTTTTAGTGTAGAGAGAATAACAATCGGAGGGTTATATACATGAGTACAGGGTTATTTACGGCCGCGTCCGGTATTGAAGCAAACCAGACGCAGCTCAATGTTATTGCCAACAACCTGGCAAACGTGAATACGATTGCTTTTAAATCCAGTAGTGCGGACTTTCAGACATTACTCGCAGACAGTATTTCTGATGGCTCCACGCCAAGCAGCGGTTTGGGTGGAACCAACCCGGAGCAAATTGGAACCGGGGCCCAGTTGGCAGATATTTCTGTTAATTTTAACCAAGGGGGTTCCGAGGATACCGGTGTGAATACCGATCTCTCCATTTCGGGGAACGGTTTCTTTACACTGGCTGTTCCCGGCAGCACCAATTATCTGTTGACCCGTGCCGGAAACTTTCAATTAGATGCCGATGGCAATCTGGTCAGCGCCTCCGGAAACCAGGTTCAGGGTACGGCGACTGTTAACGGATATGATCCTTCGACAGTCGGTACCGTAAATGTGCCTCAAAATTTAACGATTTGGCAGGAGGTATCTTCTACCACGGGCAGTGTGGTTCAAACATGGGTGGGGGCCCAAAATTCCCCTTCTCAGGGAACCGTTTCTTCCGAGATGCTCTCTCCATCCGATACTTTGCAAATGAGCAGTGTAGAGATGACCGACTTTGCTATTGGGACTGATGGTGCGCTTTCGGCAAAGTATTCCAATGGTGATCAAATTACGGTACAACCTGCTTCAGGCGGTACTACCCTGGAATTACAGCTTCTGACCTCGTCAGGCGCAACATTTTCGCAAGATGGTACCGGCACTAATGTTGCTGGCCTGGTTAACGTTGAAGATAACGCCATTACACCTCAGCAAATGCAAATACAGCTGGCGACAGTGACCAACCCCGAGGGGCTGGTTTATGAAGGCAATAACAATTATTCACTGGGAGTGAATGCCGGCAGCGCGTCGTTTGGGATTGCGGCGGAGGGGAGTCGCGGGGCAATCAGTGCCGGTACCTTGGAAACCTCCAACGTGGATATTTCACAGGAGTTTACCAATATGATCATTGCCCAAAGTGGTTTGGAGGCGGCCAGTAAAGTGGTTTCTGTTCAAAGCCAAGTGTTGCAAACCATCATCGGTATTATTCAACAGTAATTAACTATTTAATAAGCTACCCGTCTAGCGCCTCATGGCAGAAGCTTCGGCTTCTGCTTTTTATTTTTTTACGGCAACCCCCGCCGTGCATGGCAGGTCAAATGAGAATAGGCTGCCCTGGCCTTCCGTACTTTCTACCCGTATGATGCCGCCATGGGCTTCCACGATTTGACGGCTCAAATATAATCCCAGCCCGGTACCGGTTGTACGGTGGCGGCTGGTGCCCTGGGCAAAGCGTTCAAATAACCGAGGCAAATCGCTATTGGGAATGCCGCGACCGGTATCTTCCACCAAAACCGTGATCACTTGTTCTCCGGCATTTGCAAACACTGAAATTTTCCCTTCTGCCGGGGTGTAGTGAAGGGCATTGCCTATTAAATTGGTGAGCACCCGGCGAATCGCGTGTTTATCTCCGTTAATCCATGGCAACGATTCTAAAATATCGATGGAAAGCGTTTGCTGCTTGGAAATCGCCAGCGGTTCCAATTCCGAAATAACCTGCTGAACCACATCAACCAGTTGAAACGGCTCTATAATTAACCGTTGTTGTTTGGCCTCATAACGGTAGACCTCCAGTAAATCATTTACCAGAGCCAGCATCTGTTGATTACTGTTCGAGAGCATTTCCACCATATCGCGCTGTTTGTCGGAAATACCTCCCAACGTACCGTCGAGAAAAAACTTGAGGGTCTGAATCCCTGATAAAAGGGGGGTTCTCAGGTCATGGGTCAACGTAGAGACAAAGTCTTCCCGCAACCGTTCGGCTTCCTTGCGTTTGGCGATATCCCGGCAAATCAGCACAAAGCCTTCTCTGGCGGGCAAGGGCGATACATTGACTTCTAAGGGTATATTGCCCATACGAGCTTCCAGTAGGCCAGAGTGCTCCATTTCCAGACCATCCTGAAAGTTCAGGTATTGTTGAAGCGGTTTACCTTCCAGGTCGTTTTGAGGCACATTGGCCCAGCGGGCAAACGTGGGATTGACGCGCTGAATCAGCCCATCGCAATCCAGCGTTAAAATCGCATCACCCGTGTTTTCCACGACGGCCTTCAATTTATTTAATGCCAGGGTTAAATCTTTGGTTTTTTCGGTTACCCGCTCTTCCAAATGCTGGCTGTATTCTCTTAAATCCAACTGGGCCTGTTCCAGGGCCTTAATTTTTTCGTTCAACCGGTTCAACAGGCGTGTGCGTTCAATACCGTTTCGAATAGCCAGTTTAAGGGCTTCGTTATCCCAGGGCTTTTCCAGATAACGATAAATGCCGACATCGTTGATGGCCTGGATGGCATTTTCCTTGTCGGCATACCCGGTGAGTAGGATCAGGGTCGTTTCGGGAAATCGGGCCCGGACCGCTTGCAGGAATTCAATGCCGTCCATGTCAGGCATGAGGAAGTCGGAGATAACCACATCCGGCGGGGTATTCCCCTGGAACGCTTCTAGCGCAGCCAGGGGCGTGTTATAGCCCACGGCTTCATATTCGGTATCCAAATTCAGCATGGTCACGATGCTGGTGGTGACCATGGGCTCGTCATCCACAATGACCACACGGCCTGTGTCGGTTATATTGGAAGAATTAAAATCGGATTCCATCGTGTTTTCATTATAAGGGCATCGCATTGATATGGCAGGTAAATTGATCGTCTTAACCGGTCCTTCCGGTGTGGGGAAAGGCACTTTAAGAAAGCGGATCCTACAAGCCCGCCCCGATATTCGAGAAACCGTGTCGGTTACTACCCGTGAGATGCGTCCGGGTGAAACTGAGGGCCAGGACTATTTTTTTGTGAGCCGTCACAGATTTCTGGAGATGATTCAGCACGATGAATTCATCGAATGGACCGAATATGCCGGAAACTGCTACGGCACCCCCAAGCACCAGCTTTTAACCGAGGACCAAACAATATTGATGGAAATCGAGGTCCAGGGTGCCTTAAACATCAAACAAATTTTTCCCGATGCCCGGCTTATTTTTGTCGCCCCACCCTCTCTGCTCACATTGGAAGCGCGTATCCGGGGTCGCAACACCAATGACGAAACCGACATCGAACGCCGCTTAGAAGTCGCCCGTCTGGAGCTGCAGGAGCAAGACAAGTTTGATTGCGTGGTGATTAACGATGAATTGGAACGCTGTACGGAGCAGATTTTAATGCTCCTATCCAGTCATTAATGATTCAACATGCCGCAAAAAGGCTTCAACGTTATGATAGACTTCCGCTCTATTGATTTCTTCGATAAGAAGCGTACCTGAATCGTATCGAAACTCCACTGCAAAATTGGTTAGATATAAAAATCCTAAAAAGGCTTGAGGGAAATTTACGTTTTGTTTTTGAATTAAACGAAATAATAAATCCAGCTTATGCGTTTTGGGATAATCCACTCCCAATAAACTCAGCCAAGCTTTTGACGCTTTCTCAACAGCTTGCTGTGCAAAAAAACCATAGGCAAAATCATCCATAAAGCCAGGGTTTTCAGCCATATCCTTCAGGTTTTTTAAATCTCGCTTGGCAACCTGAAGAATACTACGGGCATTTTCAAGATCGCTCATATAAAACCCGACCTTCTCGTGTTGCCTTGCCAATCACATGATTTAACGAGTCTTTGAGTCGATTCACTTTAGAAACATCGTAAATCAGAATATCCTCAGGAATCCCAAAGGAGTAGGTAGCCAAGTATAAACGATTCAGTAGTTGCAGAGGCTTTTGCTTTTTCTCAAACCCTTCATCCATAATCACCATCAAATCCAAATCCGAATCTGGTCGGGAATCGCCTCTGGCCCTAGAGCCAAAAAGCAAAATTTTCACTGGCTGAGCTACTTCAACAATGGCATGGACCATTTGTTGAAGCACGTTGTCATCAACAGAATAATGAAAAGCCGTCATAGAGCCATTATATCCCAAAAAATTTGCCCATCTTGCATGCAAGATAGGCAAATAAGTTGTAAAAAATAGAACTCGATATTACTTTTTGCTAACGAGTTCTTTGAATTTTTTACCTGCAGAAAACGCGGGAACGGTTTTTGCGGGGATACGGAGCTCTTTACCGGTTTGCGGGTTGCGGCCGGTACGAGCTGCACGTTTGCGGGGTTCGAAAGTACCGAAACCAACCAAAGTTACTTTTTTACCTTTAGCCACTGTTTTCTCGATTACATCGATAGCGGTTGTGATAATTTCAGCAACTTGTTTTTGGGAAGCTTTGGTTTTCTTAGCCACCTCTTGTACTAATTCTTCTTTATTCATCTATAACACCTCCTTTCCAATTAACTTGATTCCCATTATAGACATTGTTTTTGATAATGCAAGCCCTAATTTTTAAGATATTGCCTGCAATCTACAAAATCATAGGGGGGCAAGCTGCCCTCAGACCCCACTTGGAACGGATTAAAAGCAGCACTGTGACACCATCTCAGGGTTTACTCCTACCAATGTCCGAGTAGTGAGATGACTCACCGGATCTCCCCAATAATTCTTTTCAAAACCCGCATGAGGGGGACCTTTAAGGGAGTTCAAAATTATAATTCCGATTCAAATTTCTATAAATACTGTGAAAGGCCTGTATCAGGAGATTGGCGGTTTGAACTGTTGGTTTAAAATAGACTTGGGGGCAGAGATGCCTAACACGGTGTAGCCGTTTTGAGGTGTCAGAAAACGGGTGGCGACTCTTTGAAGATCAGCGGGGGTTATTCTTTCGATCGCTGCCTTGAGGGCTTGCGGGGGTAGAGGCGGCAAACCGCTTTGCAGCCAGGGCTGGTTAAAAGAGGCTAACCCTGCTGAAGACTGTTTCATGGTATTCAACTGGCGGATGAAATCTTCTTTGGCGGTCCAGAGGCGTTGGGGAGACACCGGTTTGTCGACCATTTCGGTGACCACTTCCTGCATGGCATCCATAGCTTCTCCGATGCGCTTGGTTTCCACCTCACGTACCATAACTTGATAGGACCCGGCTTGTTGACGTTCCAAATAAGCCTGTTGAACGCCATAAACCAGGCTTCTTGCCGTCCGAAGCGCCTTGAAAAATCCACCGGAGAATCCTTTCAACATTTCGAGCATCAGGCAAAAAGGCAGGTAATCCGGGTCGTTCACCACGGGAGCCCGCCAGGCTTGAAAAATATAGGCCCGTTTCAAGGTTTCATTGGGCACCAGCAAGGGGCCGCGGGCGCCTTTTTTGGGGTCAACCGGGGGAAGGACATCCAAGCTGCCTTGTCGATAGGGACTGGCATACCAGTTGGACTGCCGGATTCCCTGATTGAGCAGGGCCTCCTGGGCCTCAACCGGTTGGGGCGAGATCAAGCTGAAAATAGACATTTCCGGAAACGCCATGGCTTGTTTGTAGGTTGCCATCACTGAACTCAGCGTTTGAGCGGACAAATCCTGAAGCTCCTCCCGGCTGGTTTTACCATAGGGATGTTTTTCCCCAAACAAGGCTTTTATCGTCGCTTCTGCGAGGGGGACAGCAGGGTCGGTTAACCCGTTTTGAATATTTTTGACCAGGTTATCTTTTAAGGTTGCGAAATGATAGGCGTCAATAACCGGGCATGTTAAAACAGACAGGGCCGATTGCAGAATATCCGTTTCCTGTCCTGCCGGACCGGAGGCCTGCAGCAAAAACCGATCGGCTAAAGGGCTCACTGTAAACTCAATTCCCCGGGTGCGGCACTGGTTTAGAAAATCCTTGGTTGCTTGTGAACCCTGAAGCAACAGACCGGGAATGAGCAGGCGGCTGCCGGAATCCATGGTACTAATCGGAAGCATAATGCTGAGATGGCTTAACTCTTGATGGACCATCTGCTGGCAGCAATTCAAGGCACCATTGGTTAAACGCCCCGTTATGGGAAGACCAATCTCTGGTGAGGGGGTTTCTGCAACGGGAGCCCTACTCCCGTATAAATACGGTATAAAAGAAGAAGGAGAAGCGGCATATACTCTGGGTTCCATCATCCGTTATTTCTCCCCACCGGGACGCCAAATACCACGGCATAAGAAGCAGGGTTCAGATATTTTTGGGCCGTCTGGAAAATATCCAGGGGTGTGATGGTTTTCAATAAATCCAGATATTGGGTGTAATAAGGCAGGCTGCCGGAAAGCATTTCGTCCCCGACGATATGCGTGGTGAATTCCACGTTGTTCAGTTCGCGCTTAAACTTGTACATCAGCTTGTTTCGAAGTTCTTCGGTCTTTTCAGGCGTCAGCATCCACTGAGAGAGCTTGCCCACCTGGCCCAGTGTTTCGGATAAAACCTGGCGTTCCATCCCGGGGGTGGTTTCAAGTGTAATGGTAAAGGTTCCCGTGTGGCCCATGGGGGCATAGTCCAGTCCCACACGGCTGGCCAGACGTTTTTGATACACGATATCGTCTTCCAAAGGCGACTGGGCCCCGGAAAAGAATTCCCCGATAAATTCCATGGCCAGGCGTTCTTTGAGATCGGTTTTACGCGGGGCCGGAAAACTTACATCGACAATGCTAAAGGTTAACTGTGGATCAACCAGTGTGGCGCTTCTGATTTCTCCGGGGCGAAGGGCCAAGCGAGTGCCTACATCCAGGTCTGTTCTGGGTTGGGGATAAATTTTGCCAAACGTATTTTCCATTTGCTGAAGGACCTGGGCATCGTTTACTTTACCGGCAATCACCGTAATCATCTGGCTGTTATAAAAATGATCATGAAACTGTTTTAAGTCTGCGATCGTCGTGGATCTGACATCCTGTTCCGTTCCCAGGGTTTGTCTCATCACCGGTTGGTCATCCATCAGCTCGTAGCGCTTATCGATAATCTTACTCATGGGGTCGTTGTCCATGCGCATGTGGCCTTCGTTAATGACGGCCTCTTGTTCGCGGGCGAGATCTTTGGGGGTTACATCCAGTTTGGCAATGGACTGGTAATTCAACTTGATCATGGCTGGCAGTTGATTGGCATTGCCAACCTGGTAATACTTTACGCTGTTGGTTTCCGTTGCGGCGTTAAAATTGATGCCCAACGAGGAGGCAGTATTGGCCCACGTTAAAGGATGGAGCAAATGCTCCAGCAGGTGGGCAATACCGGATTTTGGCCCGGTGGGGGAATAGAGCGGGCTTTTAAAAATGGCCCGTTCATAGCTTGAACCGGTTTTGACAAAGGTACAAATACTTGCAATATCCGTATGGGTGTCAATAATCACCGCTTTGTGGCCGTTAGACAGCTCGTAGGCGGAAGCCGGGTAACCGTCCGGTGTGGTAAACCTCCCAATCAGGCGGGGGCCCGCTTGGATAGTGAATTGATCGCCAATGGCAGGGCTTAAAAAAGGTTGCGCAGCAACCGTCCCCATGTTGAAAGCATAGGGCGAAGTAGTCATTGCAGATACCGGTGTAGCGTACATCCCTTGACCTCTGGTTTCCCCCTTCACGGCTGACTACAGTTATTAAAACCAAACACGATCAAAATTTGCTACTTAACATTTCTTTTATATTTAACACGGTGTTTGAGTGGCAGGGTTTTATATAGATAAGGATGGTTCTTGTAGGAACTGGGTTAAAATAGCGTTATGGATATCGAAGCTCCGCAATGGGACGCATGGGAAGCCCGTTTTTCCGAACTGGCCGAATGCGCGCAGAAGGTGCCCATGACCGGTAATATCAAGGGCGCCCGTCATTACTTGTGTTTGTATGGCGAAAACGGGTTGAGCCCTGAAGAAGAATTGACTGAGCTGGAATCCATGGCCCAGCAGCAGCAAAATCTTCGAAAAGTGGAAGTCGATACCTCATACTGGCAAGATACGATTCTATTTGTGCCCTAGACGGAGATATATTTTGGAAACCCAGATTCAAAAATACTTTACCCTGGAATCTGCCGTGAAACTGATTCCGTTTATTAAAGAAACGTTTGATACGGCTTATCAAGACCTGGCGCAGATGCAGGATGATATTGTGCTTTACAAGCGCCTGCATAACCTCTATGAGAAGGAAGATTCCGAATTGGAAGAAACCTTGCATCTTCAGGCCATGGGCGATGTCTTGCAATACAAGTACCAGGAATTCGAGGCCCGGTTTCATCACTGGATAGACCTGTTTGCCGAGGAAGGTATTTTGGTCAAAGATTTTCGCAAAGGATTAGTTGATTTCCCTTACCTGGCCCAGGACGGAACAGAATATCTGTTGTGCTGGCACATGGGAGAAGACGGCCTGTTCTACTTCCACGGCACCGAAGAAGGCTTCACCGGCCGCAAGCCCATCACCTTTTTACCGGATTAATTCGTCAAGCCCTAGTTTTCTCACGCAATACCTCAACGGACAAGCGCTCAAGATTCTGGTCATTGGCGGGGACGACGATGTGTTCAATGCGACCAGCAACTTCTGAACTTTCAAATTCTTGGGACCAAGATACGAGGGTTCCATGGGGTGACGATGCCAAGGCAATCGTTAAACGATATCTCGGCTCAGCGGTGTGCTGAACAATGACCTTCGTCGGTGCTTCTATTTCTGCAAACATATTTTCATTTGGATAATTATGGCCATCTGGTCCGTGCATAACCAAAGACCAACGACCACCATTCTTGAACTCGCAAACATTGAAAGTATTGGTGAACCCGGCGGGTCCCCACCAGTGCGACAATCGTTCCGGATCGCTTATCGCTGCAAAAACTTGATCTATTGTCGCTGGGATTTCACGAGATGTATTAAATGTCTTAATTGGGTTCTTCTCCTCGAATAATTTTTGTCAATTGCCGATATTGTTAACTTAAATCAGTGTTCAGTCAACCCAAACAATGACAATATCGTTAGATTTAGGCGGCCTTTTTCTGGTCGGTTTTTTTCTTGTCTTTAACTCGGGCGATGTCTTTTTGAACAAACTTGGCTGCCGGGTCCAGTTTTTGGGTGACCTCCAGGTAGTATAAGGCCGTGTCAAACTGTTCTTGGCACTCATAAGACAAGGCTATATAATACACGACGCCGGTGTTGGCGTTTTCACCGTAAATCCGGATGGATTCCAAGAAGATATTTTGGGCCTTTTCGACATGATCTAATTCATAGTATATGGCGCCTATCCATGCCAGGGCATTATAAGCGACGGGAGAGGCGTAATACTGAGCCAGTACTTTTTCCAACATGTCGAGCAATACCAGTTTTTGAGAGGTATTAATTTGCCCAACGGATCGGCACAGTCGTTCCCCCACACACCAAAAAATTCCGGGGTCATAGTTGGACAGTCTCACCAGACTGAGCGAGGCGCGAATGACACCGGGGGCATCCAGATCGTGAGCGCGCCGTAAAGACTCCACCTGGTTGGATAAATTGTTGATTAAGTTGGTGGTGTCAAAATACTGATCAAAGTAATAAGACAACTGATTTAATTCCACCGGATTTTTCAGTCGGATATTCACGGTGGTGGTCAAGGCATAATCTTGATCCTGGGTTCCAAACGTGATGCCGCCATGGTGTTCAAAATATCGGCGGATCGCATGGTAATTTACCATATAAGAGAAAGCCCCGCCGTGAAGGGCATACCCGTGATCCCATTTGCCTTGCATAAAGTTAATATCGGTAAAGCCTTTATCGCTTGAAATCAATACCAGGTTGTTTCCGGACAATACTTCCAAGTTTCGGATGACCTGAAACGAGGATACTGGGAAGATTATGGATCCTTCTTCAAAATATTCCGAGTATTCTTGGAGTAAGGCATTCATGTGCTTATCGGGATAATATTCGCCTTGAATGTCATGGTGATGTCGGATTAAACTGACCTGACTAACAGCCAACGGTGCCTCCTGCTTTGGTCGTTCAACATTGACCCGTGTTTCTTGAAGCGCGTGATTATCAATTTGAAACAAATCCTGGCGCAGCGAGTCAAAAAAGTAATTGGCCAGGGCAATTAACGGATTTTTTACAGTGCCCGCCGAAATCGTATGTTGGCTATGCTGTAAAAATAATTGGGTTTCATCTTCAGGATAAAACAAGGCAAAATCCAGCACGCCGGCGTCCATATAGTTCATCAGGCCGGGCTGGGCTTTCCAGGAATCTATCGTCGCTTGTGAGAAATCAGCCATCACATAACGAATTTGAAGCGCTGTAAGCGCTGAGAATTTCTGCTGCTGTTTTAAAAGTTCCCGGACCAGATGAAACGAAAAACTGCCGGTTCCGGCTGCCATTTCCAGAATATAAATCGGTTCGGTTTTATCGAGATGGGGTTCGTAGTCGAGTAAAAAATGAATCACCAATTCCGCATAAGACTTGGCAATATAAGCATTACTGGTCGCATGAAACGGCACGGATTGCCAGGCATCCACCCCTTGTTGATAATAGTCTTCCATCAACTGCCAAATCAGGCACTCGGATAGTTTTTTATCTGTTTCCAAAACTTCCGTTTCTACGGCGGTTAGCACTGGGGAAGCAGGCTTGTTTCTTTTTAGCAAATTTAAAATCATAAGGGGTCCACACTCCAAACTTACCAAACATAATTACATGTATTAAAAAATTTTTTGGACCGTTTGGAACGCTTAAAATATAAATTTTTTATAGTGATGGGGTATTGTCGTTTGGTAGACCCGTTGTACGATTGCATATAAATAGTATTTTGTAATAAATGGGGGAATTTTCCAACCACGCCGGGGTTGCCGCAAGCGCATTACCCGGATGTGACGCCGCAATTTAACGCGGTCAAAGACGACATGTATCGTCAGGTCTTCAACGCCCAGAATCCTCAGATGGGTTCTCCCAAAAGTGTCAATGGGATGCTTCAGGATAATTTTCAGCCCCAAGGAGCCTGGAATCTTACTTCCAAGCCCAACTTTCCGGGACAGACCCAATATGGCCAGTTTAAAGGAGGCACCGTCACCGGGGAATTTCTGAATAACCACCTGTTTGGCATGGGCATGGCCGCCAGCGGCCAGTATCCCTCCAGTGGCTTGTCAGATACTGATGCCACCTATGGCACGCCCTATCCACAGGCACAGTTACCTCAGGGCATTAATCATCCTGAAGCCATTGCCAGTGGCTATAAAAGCTATTATGGCGATGACAGTTGGCAACAACAGCCCATGAACTCACTGGCAGATACTTCTGCTCCGGCCCCGGCTCCTACGCCAACTCCGGCGCCTAGCCCTACCCCCAGTCCTACTCCGGATCCCAATGAGCCTATAATCTTGCATGGCAGAGTTGAAAAAACTCCGGATAGCCCACCGGATCAACCCAGCCCTCCTGCTCCTGCCCCTACTCCAACTCCCACTCCAGCTCCTGCTCCAGTTCCAGTTCCAGTTCCAGTTCCTGCTCACACTGAGCCGGATGATTCCGACGGCTGGCCTTGGCCCATCGATACACCCTCAACCCCGGCTACTCCCATCTGGAGAAATGCCCAACCTTTCAGCCCAATGCAAACTTTTCCCCAGCAACAGGTTATGGCCCCTTACCAGGCCGTTACGCCTGCCTTCCAGCCCCAGCCTTATTTACCGGGTCCTCAGCAGCAGATGGTTCATCCCATGATTGCCGCTTACCCGACGGCTCGCATGGATTATAACGGGGTTCCCGTGCATCCCGTTCATGCCCAGGAGATGGGTCAGGTGGATCACATCTATACCCAGAGCGGTCATCCGGCGTTGAGTCCGGTCGAAATTTCCCAATGGCCGAAAACGCAACAGTTTCATCAAGCCAGAGCACAACAGATTCAGCAGCAGGGACATGTGCCTTCTTGGCAGCCCAGCCCAACCCAGATTCAGCAGAGGAATTTTCAGATGGGATCACGGGGTGGGCTTCAAAATCGGGCAGATATTAAGACACAACCAATCCAGCAAGCGTTGGGGAACCAATCCATGGCTAGTGGTGGCTTATTTTCTCCGCCAGCGCATAACAATACATTGTCCCCGGAAACCATTAAATTCATTGATCATACTGCGCAGCAGTTTGGGACTGATGTTGCATGGGCTGCCCAGAAAATAATTTACGAGTGGTTACAGCAGGATTTAAATACCTTAAATGATCCTCATGCCCCTGTTCAGGAGAAGTTCCAAGCCTTACTCCGTCTTGGAGAAAAATTTATTCCAGAACTAGATGAAAAACCTCAAGTCACTTCTCAAAGCTTAGGGTATAATCCATTTCGTGGTAGAACGCCTGAACAAATTGAATCCATGTTCCAACAAAAAGGGTTGAATTTTCATGGCGATGGGTTGTTTCTGGAAGGAAAAGGTAACTATCATAACCCTCAGTCGGGACGTTCTTATCACTATGATCCATATGGCAAAGGTAAATATCCGGAAGAACCTAGTCATATGGATATCCATCGGTCACCTAGGGTTAGTAAACAAAGAGAAAAAAGAGGACTCTCTAAAAAACGTAAATACCCTATAGACTAGATAGGAGCTAGCCAGAATGCGAGAACCACCACCAGAGTTAGAAGTATTTGAATATGACCCGGTCAATAATATTCTTTATTTCTTTGGAGACGAAGAAGGCTTGGATAATTTGGAATGGGATATTCATTCTCTTCTGAAAGAACCAGAACACTTTGAATTAGTGACAGGCTATGAATTGTCAGAGCAGAAACAACGACATGACACTGTGCTGATTGAATTCATAATGTTCAGGCATTATATTCAGCCTGTTTCTATTGATCCGAACTCAGAATTGGAATTAGTTTTTGAATATTTGCCATCGGCTAGTGTGTTTATGTTTGCCAATACGATTGGTATTAATGCATTTTATCAACATTTACAACAGTTAAAACAGGACAAACATATTCGTTTAACCATCCCATTTCGAGGTTGTACAGGACTAACTACGGAGAAAATGCTGAATGATGATAAGACAATTCTCATAGAAGAAGTTCATTTGTATTTGAAATAAGTTAATCAGACTGAAATTTTTAATGACTACTGACTTACCCGTTCCAATCAAGCAATCTCAACGATAGCGTGATCGCCCAGCATGAAGCGATGGCTTGTACCGGGGGATTTGCTGAGGACGCAACCTTGCCCCATCAGGCTGTGATCGAGACGCCCCGGGATGTGATCGAGAGTACAATTTTCTAACAACACGCTGTTTTCAATCTGCGTGCCGATAATTTTGGACCCCTGGGCAATACTGGTGTAGGGCCCAATCACCGCGTTTTCGATCAGGCAGTTTTTATCAATTCGAACCGGGCCGGTAATCTGGCTGTTTTTGACGAGGGTACCTGTGCCGATCTCCACACAACCTTTAATCTGGCTTTGAGTGTCGACCTGCGCCTGTATATTTGACGTGCAAAATGCGTCTAACACGCTGCGATTGGCTTGAAGCAAATCGTCTTTTTTACCGGTATCCAGCCACCAGCCTTGAATAATATGAGACTCTATAACTTTGCCCATGGTAATCATCATCTGGAGGGCGTCCGTAATTTCCAATTCGCCCCGCGCGCTGGGGCTGATTTTGCCGATGGCTTCAAAAACCTCGGGCGTAAAAAAGTAGACGCCCACCAATGCCAAATCGGATTGCGGGTTGGGGGGTTTTTCTTCCAGCCGTACAACTTGGCCTTGGGCGTTAAGCTCGGCCACGCCAAAGGCTTTGGGGTTTTCCACCGCTTTCAATAAAATATGGGCATCTGCCGGACTGTTTCGAAAGTTCTCTACCATGGGCAACAGCTCGCTTTGAATGAGGTTATCGCCCAGGTACATCACAAACGCACTGTCTTGTAAGTAAGGCTGGGCGGTTTTGACGGCATGGGCCAATCCCAAGGGTTGGGCTTGCCAAATAAACGTGGTTTTAATGTCAGCCGTTTTCCAACGGCTGACAGATTCTTCAATAGCCGCCCCCGTTTCCGGGCTGATGATAATGCCGATATCGCGAATGCCGGCAGAAACCAGGCTATCGAGCGCGTACCAAAGGATGGGTTTATTGGCAACCGGAACCAGTTGTTTGGCCGTGGTGTAAGTTAAAGGCCGCAACCTGGTTCCTGTGCCGCCTGCCAGAACCAGCGCTTTTAAATTTCGTGGGGACATCGTCCGGTGACTCCTTTAAAATAATCTTGCATGCCTAGCTTAATCATTCGGTGATATTGCCAGGCTTCCGGTGTGTTTTTAATCAGGGCTTTTAACCAGCTTCGTCCCTGGCGATACAGCAAATTATAGACAACCAGCAGTTTAAATTGAAACGCGCCTGCAAACCGGTGGGCAAAAATCAGGCGATTGCGCTGGGAATAATAAGTACGCCAATGTTTATTTTTATTGGTCGAAGCCCCGTCCTTGTGAAAAATTTTCGAGTGGATGGCCACGCGCGATAAAATGCCGGCCTGTGCGGCTCGCAGGCAAAAATCCGTATCTTCCAGATACAAAAAATACGATTCATCCAGTAATCCAATCGTGTCAAAGGCGCTTTTGGGAATCAGCATGCTGCACCCGCACAAGGTATCAACAATTTGGCCGTCTTTTAATTGCGAAGGCTTGTAACCTCTGGCTCGCCAGTTGTTTCTATCGACACGGTTGCCGACGGTTTGGTAACGCCCATCGGGATATAAAATCAAAGAGCCTATCATGTCTCGGGGATAATGATGAGCCATTTTAACTAATTCAGTTAATGCTTCAGGATCGACGGTCGTGTCGTTGTTTAAAAGCCAAATATATTGGATCTCGGGATGGTTTAAGGCGTAGCGAATGCCTAGATTATTGCCGGCGCTGTAGCCGCCATTTTCTGAAGATTCAATAATGGATATATCGGGATGTGCCGCTTGAATTTCCGTCACCGACTGATCACCGGAGGCATTATCGACCACGATCATTTTAAAATCCGGATAGGTCAGTTTTTTTAACGACGTGATGCACCCGATTGTATCCTGCCAACCCCGATAGTTCAGTATGATAACGGCAATCATTTAGGCTCGAATCGCCTCTTCAAGCGCGCGGGTGACTTTGTTCAAATCAATGTCCTGGACCAGGCAACTGGCCTTTAAATTCTCATAGCTGGCGGTTTTGCTTTGACCATAGAGATACAGCCCGAATGTTTCAAAAACAGCTTTTGTTTGCGGGTATCGGGCCAGAATTTCGCCGATAGAGAGGGATTCCAGTTCAGTAGGGGATATCATAGGTCTCCTGTTCTTCACGAATGACAGGCACATGGTCCAGTCCATGGCGAAGGGCTTCCTGAAGCGAGTCAATTTCGATGCGGGTAATGCCGTGTAATTTCAAGGCCAGCGGGGCGCGCATTTTTGGCGTCAAAATACGTGCGAATCCCAGCTTCTCGGCTTCCGTTACACGTCCTTCCCGGTGGCTGATGGGGCGGACTTCTCCGGTTAACCCGATTTCGCCGGCAATGACCGTTTTAGACTTGACCGGAATCTGATAAAAACTGGAAATCAAGGCCAGCGCCACGCCTAAATCTGCCGCAGGTTCCTGGATGCGAAGGCCGCCGACGACGTTGGCATAGACATCCACTTTTGAAAAATCCAGCCCCAGGCGGCGCTCCAAAACCGCGATGATCTGATGCAGCCGGCCCAGTTCAATTCCCGTGGCAACCCGTCGGGGGGAAGGATATGTGGTATAGCCCACCAGCGCCTGGACTTCCACCAGAAGCGGACGGTTGCCTTCTATCGTAGCGATGACGGCGCTTCCCGGCTGATGCATAAACGAGCTTTCCGATAAAAACAGCTCACTGGGATTGGCCACATCCGACAAGCCCAATTCGGTCATGTCGAATACGCCTATTTCATGGGTGCTGCCAAAGCGGTTTTTCACGGTCCTCAGAATCCGCAGGTTTCGAAACGGATCGCCCTCGAAGTATAAAACCGTATCCACGGTATGCTCCAATAATTTGGGGCCGGAAACCGTCCCTTCTTTGGTGACATGCCCCACCAACAGAATAGTGATATCCAGTCCCTTGGCCAGGCCCATCAGTTGGCCCGCACAAGATTTGATATGGCTGACGTTGCCGGGGGTGCCGGTTAAATCCGGATCATAAACCGACTGGATGCTGTCAATTACCACTAAATCCGGTTTTCTCGCCTGAATATCCGCCTGAATAAGCGCAATATTGGTTTCGGCCAGAATAAAAATACCTTCCCCGGATAAGCCCAGGCGCTCAGCGCGAAGCTTAATCTGCTGCGCCGATTCTTCCCCAGCGACGTACAACACCGTTTTACCCTGGTCGGCGACATTCTGGGCCACTTGCAGCATAATCGTCGATTTGCCAATGCCGGGATCCCCGCCAAACAGCAGATACCCGCCCGGAATCAATCCGCCGCCCAGCACCCGGTCCAATTCTGAAAACCCGCTGGAGTAACGCACCTGGTTGTCGGTAAACGTCACCTCGTTTAATGCTTTAACCAAACTCTGACGGAGTGCCGCCGTGGGTTTAACCATCTGGGTTGTTTTTTCTTCAAACGTATTCCAACCCGAACATTCCGGGCATCGCCCCAGATACTGCGGCACTTCCACGCCGCATGCCTGGCATTGGTAGGAGGTTTTCACCTTCATTGCAGATACTTCTGGTAGATGCTTTCGGAAGGTCCCTCCGATTTTTCGGGTTTGGGTGTTTCAGTCTCCAGTTCCGTCAGCACAGAAATTTGATGAGCCGTCGATCCCACCACCAAAATCTTGTTCTGCACTTCCACCACATGCAAATCCCGCCCAGGGGCCAGCGTGGTTTTAAACAACACTTTAGGTTTTAAGAGGGGTACATTTAATGTCGGGTTTCGGGGGGTGGATATCCCTTGCAGTTGCATCCACCGGGGAATCAGCCATTTGGCAACGCCGTAAAACACCAAAAGCAACCCGGCCATGGTGCCAAACACCCTCAACAAATATCCCATGGATGTAAACTGACTATGGGCCTCGACCGGTTTATAAAGTTCATTCACCGTTGCATGGGCATCAGGCAGACAGATCAGAATCAAAACCAGCAGGCTGAACCAAACCAACAAACGCCTCAACACACATCCCCTTTACTTACTGCGCTTCTAGCTATTATACCGGGAAATGCCGTGAAACGCATTCAAGCGTGGAGGGGAGTATAAGGGTAAACATATGAAGAAATGTAAAAGTTCTCGTGGATTTTGGCAATTGTTGGGATTGAGGGTCTTTAATTGGGGTACTCAAAACATAATGTTAGAAATTTTAAGGAGTTATAACGTGCAGATTCAATCCGTCAAAACTTTTTTTGGTGCAGGTAGGGTCAAATTAACATTACCCCAAAGTAAAGCGTTGGAGCATATCGATACTTCACTTAGACGGAAAAGAAGATTTTCTGGTAACTCAGTAGCATATCGGGTAGGCGTAAATGATACATTAACTGCTATTAGCCGTGCCATTAACATCCTAAAAGATGGGGATGAACCAACGATTGGCCAGGGAATTGATACACTAACGACTGTGTTAAAGCAAGCAAAAAAACGAGTTTGGGCTTAAACTAATTGCTGCCGAAGGTATTTAATACCACGTCTATTTCGCTCTGGAGATCCAGGAGTTCGGCGTACCATAATTCCAGGGTGTCCCCATTCGCGGGAATATCCAGCATTTCAAAGATTTGACCGTCCAGCGTGTACATTAACCCGTCAATTCCGGTGCCGGTGCCATTCATCATGGTGAAAATATCGGCCAGATGAACAAGGGCGACCAGCTTTCTGTCTTCGGCAGAGGTCTCTGCCGGTAATTTAGACGGCGTGTGGTGATACTGGATGGCGAGTGTGAGTTTATCGGGTAAATTCCACCGGGTAGATAAATACGCGCCCATGACGCTGTGATTGGCGCCGGTGGCCTGCTCTTCGGCATTGAGAAACGAAAGCCTTTGGCCGCGGATAATTTGTCTGACTGCCTGGGACTTGCTGGCTAAATGGTAGCCCAGCGCTATTTTCCCGATGTCTCTGAGGAGTCCGGCGATGAAGGCTAATTCGGTATCGGCAAAGCCTAATTTAAGGGCCAGCTGTTTGGCGTACATGCCGCATGTGATGGAATTTTCCCATAAGGCGCCGGTTTCCAGCCCGTAGCCATTCACGGCGCGATTTAAAACGCTATGAGAAATGATGGTAAACACAATTTGCCGCAGCGCCTTATGTCCCAATAACGCAACCGCCTCGCTAATCGTGGCGATTTTTCGACTTAAGCTGTATTGGGCGGAATTACAGAGTTTTAAAACCTGGGTTAAGAGGCCCGGGTCTAAAATAATGACTTCCCCCAGAGCTTTGGCGTCGGTGGACGGGTCATCCAGGAGCTGGCTGACTTTAAAGGCCACTTCCGGAAGTTCCGGAAGCGTGTCCATATTGCTCAGCAGTTTTTCGACAGTAATTTGAGAATCCATAGCCTTTCCTTATATGATTCGAGGCGATTCGCCGGGGTGAGACACTTGCACCTGACCGGTGGCAATATCCAGCATGACGTTGCGGGGTTTGTTTCCGCCGGTTTCCGTTTTCTCAACCGGGAGTCCCTCCCGGTTTAAAATCGTTCGGGCGGTAATGGCATTGCGGGTCCCGATATTTAGCAGATTACCGCTGCCGCCGCCAAAGTTAAACAGTTGCGATCCGCCGACAATCTTAATCTGCAAGTGGGCCTTGTCGCCGCCATGTTTAGTGATAGCTTCAATAAACAGAGGCAAACCCAGATCCACAAATTTACCGGGAGCCCTGTCGTTGCCGGAGGCAATTTTACTCTCCGGCAAAGCCATATGGGCGATACCGCCGCGTCCGGCGGTGGGATCATAAGCCACCACAACAATACTAGCGGCCACGCGAAGAGCTTTCAGAATTTCATGCGAATTGCTGCTAAGGCAAAATTCGCCGACTGGCACAATAATTTCTTTTGTCGTTTGGGCAACCATAGGTCTCCTTTAAACCCTATTTAAAAGAGTTGGTAATCATATTAATTTCGTCCTGCAAAGACAAAAGTTCCGAGTAGAGTACTTCCAGTTCACCATTATCGATACGGATGGGCAAGAGTTCAAAAATTTTGGCATCCAGCGGATACATCAAACCATCGATGCCGACGCCTGTCCCGGTCATCATGGTATACGTATCGGCCAGATGAACAAGCGCCACCAGGGTTTTAATATCACGCGGGGTCGAATCCGGAATTCGCGTAGGATGGTGATGAAACCCGATTGTATGGACGAGAGAATCCGGTAAGTGCCAGCGAAGCGCGAGCTCCTTGCCTATTTCGGTATGGTTAATGCCCACGACCATCTCTTCGGCTTCATCAAAGGAACATTTTTCCTTGAGAACAACCGCGTTTAAAATCTCTTCCTTTCCTATCAGGTAGTTACTGAGCGCCACTTTACCCACATCTCTTAATAAGGAACCGATAAAGACGAGTTCTCTGTCCTTATAATTAATTTTTTTGGCAATGTGTCTTGCGTAAGTGCCGCAGGTAATGGCATTTTGCCATAGCGCGCCTTTCTCCAGCGAGTACCCCTGAATAGGGCGATCCAGAAAGCTGTGGGATATAATACTGAACACAATTTGTTTTAATTCCCGGTACCCCAAAATCGAAACCGCCTCGGAGATGGTTGCAATCCTGCGGGCAAACCCATAAGTGGCCGAGTTGCAGAGGCGCAACACTTTGGACGTCATATAAGGATCCAGCATAATGATTTTGGCCAAATCCTGTGCCCCTGTTTGGGGATCATCCATCATTCGGTTAATTTGCAGCGCCACGGCAGGAAGCTCCGGCAGGCGCTCCATGCCGAACAGGATTTCGTCTAAAGTCTTTTGGGAAATCATAGGTCGCGCTATTATGTCCGATACTGTCTTGTTTATAGCATTTTGAAGGGACTTACGTGTCCCTTAAACAACGTATTCAAAAAGGTAAGATAGCCCCATGAAAACTGCCCTGAGCCCAGTTCGTTACGTAGATAGTACCTACTGGATTTTTTTGTTTCTTATTTTCTTAGGGTTGGGTTTTTTGGGCAGGTTTTATTACCGGCTGTACCAGCCCAAAATCAGCAGGCACTCGTTTTCGACTGTTGAAATACACCGAACGCACGCGTTGGCTTATCGGTTGCATCAGTTGGAATTTGAGAATGCCCGTCTGGGCTCACAAATAACGGAGCGGGCGCTGAGAAACAGTCCGCCATGGGAACAAGGCCGAGTCAGTCGGCTGAATTCGCTGGAGCAGATGCTGGGATTTGCTGAAGAATCGGGTCCCGGCCTGTCTATTAGCATTAAAGACAGTAGTAAACCCCCGATGTTGGGGGAAAATCCAAACACCGGCATTGTGCATAATACGGATTTGGCCCAGGTCGTCAACGAGTTACGGGCGGCCGGCGCCAAGGCCATTGTCATCAATGACCAACCCATTTCGGCGATGACGGGGATTAACTGTTCCGGCCCGATTATTACGATCAATGGCGTGCGGATGGCGTCTCCCTTTGAAATACAGGCCCTGGGCGATGCCCGGTTGATGGAGCAATATTTGAAACGCCCGGCCGGTTTTTTGCACGAGCTGGAGAAATACGACATCGAGGTCAATATTGCGCCTAAAGACGTCATCATTCCGGTAACTTCACAAGGCGCCCTGTAAAGACTATAATCTCAACACGATGCGCGCCTTGTTGTTCTTTTTGTTGCCCGTTGCCGGGTTAGTGTTGGGGATTTTGCTGGCCAAGACCCTGCATGTTTCCATGTCTGAAGAGATTTCGGTGTTTCTGGCCGTGGCGCTCATGATTACGCTGGATCTGTTTGTGGAGGGGACTTCGCAATACCTCAGCGGAAAATTCAGCTTGCGGGCCATGTTACTCACGTATATCTTTAATTTGCTGTTTGCCTACTTCCTTTTAACCATTGGCAACCTGATGCGCGTCGATTTGTATATTGCGTTGTTTATTGTGTTTGGTATCAAATTGTTTAGTAATCTTTCATACATTTCACAAAAATTCTTTTCAAAGTTGCAATTTTAATGAATAATGGCGGGGTGGAGAGACAACAGAAAGCGTAAGGACCAAAATAATGGACAACCTTGAAGGGCAGAATATGGAACATCAGCATTTTCCCGAACAACCCCTGTTCGGTTCGCTTCATTCAACCAACGGCAGCAGCCTGAGCCAGGCCAAGGCGATTATTCGCGTGGTCGGTGTCGGTGGCGGCGGAAGCAATGCCGTCAACCGCATGATGGCCAGTGGATTGGCCAATATCGAGTTTTGGGCCATGAATACCGATGCCCAGGTGCTCGAAACCGCGCACACCAAACAACGGGTACAACTGGGTACCAAGATTACCCGTGGCCTCGGTGCAGGCGGCAATCCCGCGATTGGTCAAAAAGCTGCCGAGGAAAGCCGGGATGATATTACCCGTGCGCTTCAAGGCTCCGATATGGTCTTTATCACCGCCGGCATGGGGGGTGGAACAGGCACCGGTGCAGCTGCCATTGTGGCGGAGATTGCCCGCGATTTAGGCGCTTTAACCGTGGGTGTTGTGACCCGGCCCTTTACATTTGAAGGCAGAAGACGGCAACAACAGGGATTACAAGGCTTGGAATCTCTGAGAGAAGCCGTGGATACCTTAATTGTGATTCCCAACGACAAGCTGTTGGAAGTGGTGGAACGTCGCACCTCGATGCAGGAAGCCTTCAAGATTGCCGATGAAGTGCTGTTCCGGGGTGTTCAGGGGATATCAAATATTATTACCGTTCCCGGCCTGATTAACGTCGACTTTGCCGATGTGAAGGCGGTTATGAGTATGGCAGGCAGCGCGATTATGGGTATTGGGGTTGGGTCCGGCGAAGGCCGGGCACTGGAAGCCGCCCGTATGGCGGTGAACTCGCCTCTGCTGGAAACCTCGATTGAAGGCGCCTCCGGTGTCATTTTTAACGTGACCGGCGGGTCGGATATGACGCTTCATGAAGTCAACGAAGCCGCTGAAGTTGTTTATGAGGCGGTCGACAAAGACGCCAACATCATTTTTGGTGCGGTGATTGACGAACGAATCCAGGGTGAAGTTCAGATTACCGTCATTGCAACCGGGTTTGACCTTAAATCCCGCGGCATACCCACCCAAATGCAGGGAACGGCCTTGCCGTTTCAGGGAGGCGTCTGGTCTAATTTGGAAACGAAGCCCGTTTCTTCTTCGACCGCGACTGCGACCTTGTTTGCCCCCGAGAAAGAACCGTCGTCCGCCATTCAGGAAGCGGCCAGACGGCTTTTGGATCTGCCTGATTTCTTGGGTCGAAAACCCGGCAAGTAGGTTGATATGTCGCCCTTAACGCTGACTCCTTCTGTTCAAACCGTTCAATCCATCCAATTGGAAGCCAATGGCGTCCGACTCCTGGATCAGGTTCGTCTTCCCCATGAGGTTCGATATCTGACGATTACCTCGGCCGATGAGATGCGCCATGCCATCACGACCATGATTGTTCGAGGCGCCCCAGCCCTGGGCATTGCCGGTGCGTTTGGCGTGGTGTTGAGCGCTCGGGCCAACGCCAAGGCCTATGCTCAAAATCTGCCTTCTTGTATGTTGGCAGTATTGGTAGATGCCGATTTGCTGGCCGAAACACGCCCGACCGCGGTCAACTTGCAATGGGCCATTAACCGCATGAAAGCCGTAATGGCTGATTTTGATGGAGAGACTTCGGCAGAACTGGTAAGCATGCTGGAAAAAGAAGCCCAGGCTATTTTTGATGAAGATTTGGCTATGTGCCAGGCGATGGGCCGTCACGGCAGAAAAATTATTCCCCGAGGTGCCCGGATTTTAACCCATTGCAACGCAGGTGCGCTTGCCACAGCCGGATACGGTACCGCCTTAGGAGTGATTCGCGCGGCGTTTGAAGATGATAACACCCTCCAAGTCTATGCCACGGAGACCCGGCCCCGCCTGCAAGGGGCAAAACTGACGGTATGGGAACTTCAGCAGGAAAATATTCCTGTGACGCTTTTAACCGACAGCATGGCAGCCTGGTTGATGAAACAGGGCCTGGTCGATGTTGTGATCGTGGGTGCCGACAGAATTGCGGCCAACGGTGACACCGCCAATAAAATTGGGACCTACAGTTTGGCCCTGGCCGCAAAAGCGCATGAAATCCCCTTTTATGTCGTGGCCCCTTCCTCTACCATCGATTTATCGATCCACTCCGGTGAGGAAATCGTGATTGAAAACCGCCATGCCGATGAATTAGTCTGGATCCATAACCACAACATCTCCCCCGAAGGTACCCCCTGCTACAATCCCGCGTTTGACGTCACTCCGGCGGAGTTGATTACGGGGGTTATTACAGAGCATGGCATACAGACGGCCCAGAGTTTATCCTAATCCTTAATAGATTATGAAGAAAGGTCAATTGCCCTTGTTTTTTGGGTAAATTAGTAAAGAGATATAATAACCTGTTTCAAGAGAACGTTAAAAAGGATGGAACTATGGCGAAAGTTGTAGGTATAGATTTAGGAACCACAAACTCTGTGGTAGCCGTAATGGAAGGTGGGCAGCCCACCGTTATTGCCAATGCCGAAGGGAGCCGCACCACCCCGTCTGTGGTGGGTTTCGGTAAGACTGGCGAAGTGTTGGTCGGCCAGTTGGCCAAGCGTCAGGCCGTTTTAAATCCGGATCGCACCATTATTTCGATTAAACGCGAAATGGGCACCGATCATAAAGTGACGATTGACGGGAAAAATTATTCTCCCCAGGAGATTTCGGCTAAAATCCTTCGCAAACTGAAGGACGATGCCTCCAAGTATTTGGGTGAAGACGTCACCAAGGCCGTGATTACGGTTCCGGCCTACTTTAACGATACCCAGCGGCAAGCCACCAAAGACGCCGGTAAAATCGCCGGGTTGGAAGTGCTTCGGATCATCAACGAACCGACCGCAGCCGCTCTGGCGTACGGGTTGGACAAAAAAACCGAAGAAACCATCCTGGTCTTTGACTTGGGTGGCGGTACGTTTGATGTCAGCGTCCTGGAAGTGGGCGACGGCGTCTTTGAAGTGAAATCCACCAGTGGCGATACCCGTCTGGGTGGCGATGACTTTGACGAAAAAGTCATGAACTGGATGATTGACGAGTTTAAAAAACAGGAAGGCATCGACCTGAGAAACGACAAACAGGCGCTGCAACGGTTAAAAGAAGCCGCAGAAAAAGCCAAATGTGAGCTGTCGACCGTAACGGAAACCAGTATCAGCCTGCCCTTTATCACGGCGGATCAAAATGGTCCCAAACACCTGGAACTTCGCTTGTCCCGCCCGCTCTTTAACGAATTGACCCATGATCTGGTGGAACGCTGCCGCCTCCCGGTGGAGCAAGCCCTGAAAGACGCGAAAATCGATAAAAGCAAAATTGATGAAGTGGTTCTCGTGGGTGGCTCAACCCGTATCCCGGCGATTCAAGACCTGGTACGCAGCCTGACCGGCAAAGATCCCCACCAGGGGGTTAACCCGGATGAAGTGGTTGCCATTGGCGCGGCCATCCAGGCAGGCGTTTTGGCGGGCGAGGTGAAAGACATCGTTCTGTTGGATGTGACGCCTTTAACCTTGGGGATTGAAACCCTGGGCGGCGTGATGACCAAGATGATTGAACGCAACACCACGATCCCGGTTCAGCGCAAGGAAGTCTATTCCACGGCGGATGATAACCAGACCAGTGTTGATATCTACGTGTATCAGGGTGAACGCCCGATGGCACGGGATAACAAGGCCCTGGGCAACTTCCGGCTGGAAGGCATTTCTCCCGCGCCGCGCGGTATACCCAAGGTTGAAGTGACCTTTGATATTGACGCCAACGGCATTCTCCATGTCACGGCTAAAGATCAGGCCACCGGCAAGGAGCAACGCATTACGATTCAGGCCTCGACCAACCTGTCCGAAGATGAAGTCAAACGGATGGTCCACGAGGCGGAGAGTCACTCTTCCGAAGACAAAAAACGCAAGGAAGAAGTGGAAATCAAAAATAATGCCGATGCCCTCGTCTATCAGGTAGAACGCCAATTGTCCGATCTGGGCGATAAAATTCCCCAGTCCGACAAGGAGCGTGTGAAAAAGCTGACCGATGATCTGCGGGAAGCCCTGAAAAGCGAAGATCTGACTAAAATCAAGTCATTGACCGAAGAGCTTCAGCAAGCCGCTTATGCCCTGTCTACCCAAGCCTATCAACAGGCCGGGTCGGAGTCAGAGGCCGCTCATGCGCCGACAGGCGAAAAGCCGGATGATGATGTGATTGAAGCGGAGTTTACCCCCAGCGACGAAGAAACCGGCGTTGGCTCCCGCTAAATAAAGTGTGGCTATCCCCTCTCCAGCTCTGCTGGGGAGGGTAGCAGCCCTTGGCGAACGTACGTGAGCTTAGGGCTGTGGGTGGGGTTCTTTCTCAAGATACAGAGATATGCTTACCAATACACCTTCCAAATTGGACATGACATCTCGCGCTGTAAAACGAAGCACATGAAACCCTTTTGCTTCCAAATATTGCTGTCGATCTTGATCTTTCCTGGCTTGTTGAGGGATGGAATGAACTTCACCGTCTACCTCAATGATCAATTTTTTCTCAAAGCAGTAGAAGTCGGCCACATAAGGACCAATAGGATGTTGCCTTCGAAAACCAACGTCCTGCATCCTATTTTTGCGTAAGCATGACCAAAGCAAATTTTCCGGAGGAGTTTGATTCTGCCTTAATTGTCTGGCAAATTCATAAGTCATGCCAAGAGCATAACATGGGCATATACCCCACCCGCAGCCCTAAGCTCACTTTGTTCGCCAAGGGCTGCTACCCTCCCCAGCAGAGCTGGAGAGGGGGTAGCTATACTTTAGCTTTACCTGACACTATGGTTTGTGGATAATACGACTATCCTAACCAGGTGTTTTTCCTCGCGATGTTTCATTCTTCTACCCCCCACAATCTGCTGTTTGAGCGCGTGGCCCACAGTCGCCTAAAGAGCACGTTTGCCTCGGAAGTGGTGACGCGTCAATTTTTAGACAAGCATGATTTTGGTGCCGAGTTTTTTCAGAAAGTGCTGGGGAAATCTATTCTGAAACCAGGCTCCATGAAGCCTTCCAGCATTCCGGTCAAAAGTTAATATCCTAGAGGAGTATAGTGATGAAAGTTTCTACTCAGCTTGGTTCTAAAGTATTATTTGCCTCTGAAACCAAATTTTCTGTTGAACCCGGTAGATTTCAAAAATATTTTAGGGATGCCCTTAATGAAAAGAGACAGTGGATTAATTTGAATCTGCCTCCCGAGGGTGTGCAAATCAAGGTAGACCCCAAAAACTGCAGTATGACAGCTGATATAGAATATCCGAATGGAAATAAGGTTACGGATGAATATCGTTTAAATCTTAACCACCACCGCTCGTCCCGCGAGGGAACCATTGATGCTTTTTTAATGAACAGTATCATTGCAATTCGCAATAAAATTGAGAATTGAAGGACCATTGTCGAGTAGAGAATTTTTGTAAATGATTCGCCAGGCACTGGAAACTGCTTTTTATCAAGCTTTGTCAACGTTAAATCTGCCGGGGAATCCTTCCATTAACGTGGAGCGACCTCGAGAGGCGAGCTTTGGGGATTACGCCATTAACATCTCGCCCTTGGCCAAGTTTGCTAAACAGCCCCCGCCTGTGATTGCCGCCCGGCTGGTTGAAGGACTTGAATCATCGGCATGGTCCACTTCGGTGGCCGGGGCCTTTATTAACTTTCAAATCGCCGAATCTCAGCTTATCGAAAGTCTGGTTCAGTTGGTGCATGAAAAAAACCCGGGGCAGAATCAATCGCTTCAAGACATGCACTGTCTGCTGGAATTTGTCTCGGCCAATCCGACCGGTCCGTTGCATATTGGCCATGGCCGATGGGTGGCGCTGGGGGATTCGCTGGCCCGGATTTTTACCCATTGCGGGGCCATGGTGACACGCGAATTTTACATTAACGATGCCGGTGTACAGATGTTTAATATCGCAAACAGCCTCAGGTATCGTTTAATGGGAGATGGGCAATTACCTGCGCCAATAGAGGGTGAGCCGTATCCGTTTTATCCGGGAGAATATGTAATTGAGTTGGCCCAGAAATATCCTGATCCGGATAATTTGACGCATGAGGCATTGGCGGCGTTTGCCAAGACAGAAATGCTTCAGTCCCAAAAAGCACTCATGGAACGATGCCGCCTGACCTTTGACGTCTGGTTTTCCGAACAAAGTCTGCATGACGCGGGTGCGGTGATAGAGATTGTAGAAAAATTAAAAAATCATGGAGTAACCTACGAAAAAGACGGGGCGCTTTGGTTTGCCACAACGCGGTTTGGCGATGATCAGGATCGGGTATTGATAAAATCCGATGGTAGCTATACATACCTGACTGCCGATATCGCGTATTTTGAAAACAAGTCTTTAAGAGAGAACCGCTTCTATAACAGGTTTATTTACATCTGGGGTGCCGATCACCATGGCTATATCCCCCGGATGAAAGCGGCGGTTTGTGCGTTGGGATATGACCCTGAGCAGTTTGAAGTGACGTTGGGGCAATTGGTGAATCTCATCATCGACGGCGAAAAGACCCGGATGGGCAAGCGCAAGAAAATGCTGACGCTGGAAGAACTGGTAGATGAAGTCGGCGTGGATGCCGTGCGGTTCTGGATGATCTCCAAAAGCCAGGACACGGCCCTCGATTTCAACGTGGAATTAGCGGCCTCCTCCTCGGATGAAAACCCGGTTTTTTATGTGCAATACGCCCATGCCCGATGCGCCAGTATTTTACGCAACGCATTTCAACCCAGGTTAGATACAATTAATAACACCGAACAACTCCCGTTGCTTAAAGAATCCGACTGGCAGAAGTTTATGGCTGATCTGAAACCGGATCAAATTTATACATTGTTTGCTTCTTTGGAAAATGATCAGGCCAAAACGGCCCTGCGAGCACTTATTTTAAAACTCGACAGTTTCGAAGATGTCATCATGCTGGCCGCTAAAAATCGTACTCCTCATCTTTTAGCTAGGTATACCCAGGACTTGGCCAGTGACTTTCATCATTTCTATACGGTTTGTCGCGTGTTGGTCCCTGATCCAGACCAAGCAAAGTCCCGCCTGGTAGTGATTTACGCGCTCAAAAAAGTCCTGGCCCAGGCCTTGGATCTACTCGGTGTCTCCGCCCCGGAACAGATGTAATTATTTACAGCTTAAACAAGCAGGCCGAGCAATGGGCTTTGACTTCTAGAATGGGGTTTTCTTCTAAATCTCGGCGTTCGAAGAGGCGGACGATTAGCGGGGCCTGGCAGGCGGGGCAGTGGTGGGTTTGGTTAGGGAAGTGCAGTAGCTCTTCGGTCCATTGTTCTCGGGCACCCTCGGAGAGGGTGAAGGGTTTGTGGGCCATGTTGGGTTTTTCCAGGGCCTTGAGGTCTTGCGGGCGGGTTTTAAGGACCCGGGCCAGTTTTTGGCGAATGGAGGGCGAAAAATAAAGCTCAATGCCGGATTCGATATCGCGAATTTGATGGGGGGGCAGTCCCACTCGGTCTGCCAGGGCTTGTTGAGTCCATCCCTGTTTTTCACGCAAACGCTGAACATACTGGGCCAAGGTCATTAGGCCACCTCATCCAATTCCACCTGCAACTTGGGCTCGTCGCTTTCCAAAGCAATAATCCCGTGCCATTCTCCAGCCTGAACCATATACAGCCTTTTACTTTCGCTGACCTGAGCTTCTTCGCAGACTTCAAACAGCAGATTATCAAAAAGTGGATTGGTGTCAAATAATTTCAATACCACGGCGTTTTCCCCGTTATCGACAATCAAGGCATAGGTTTGATCATGATGCACCAGCATCAGTACAAACTCTTCAGTCAAGAGCGTAGAGGCCACGATATCAACCTCGGAAGCAGGATCATCCGCATCCAGTTCTTCTTCAGCGGGCATGACAGGTTCAAAATCCAACCGCTCCAAGGGGGTATGGGCCGCCAGATCGTTTTCAAGGGTCACGGCAATAATTTCTTTAGCTTCTGTTTCTTCTATCATAATCGGTTCAAATACCTCCGGAATATCGGGACCAAAATCCAGATCTACAAAAGACATGTCAAACGCCTCAAAAATCTCAGGCTCTTTCTGTAGAGTGGGCTGAGAGAGGGGTACATGGGTCAGGCCGACCACCAGTTTAGTGGAAGAAGCCGCCGGTTCATGAAAGATAATCTTTGGTTTGGTCGTCTTCATCTGTGCCAACGGGATATTCAAAAGCCTGGGAGGCGGAGCATGCGAGGGCATGTCCGGGGGATGAAAAACATGGTCATGTTGTTCGACGCCTTCGTGGACTTCCATGGCGTCGGACTTGTCGGAGTGGGCAAAAGCTTCCACTTCATCCAAATCAAACAGGACAGGTAAGGGGGCTATATCCGGATCAACCAGTAGGGGTGATTCATCCACTTCAGACATGTCCACCGGTTCTGTCAAATCGAAATCAAGGACCGGGGTGGTTTCCAAAACTTTATCCATGGGGAACCGAGAGGGGGCTACAAACAGGCTTTCCGCCTGTTTTTTGGAGGGTTTGGGGCTGCGCTTTTTAAAAACCATCGTACTCCACGCTGCTTGAGATTCCGGGATTCTTATATTATAAGCTATTAAACATAGTCTTTTAAGGATCAGGGAATGACGGCCACGCTGAATGATCCCTATCAAGTGCTTTCGAAAGAGTCTCTGTTTGAATCCGGATGGATGCTTTCGCCGGAGCCTTACGGGTTAACCGAGGCACAATTTGAGGTGTTAAACCGGTTGGGGCCTTGTTTGTATCGATTTTCCCATGCGCTGGATAAGCTGTATAAAATGGCGCAGAAAGAGTCCGATTTGGACTGGGTTTTGAAATTATTGGACATGGGCAAACCCGACGCGTTGCTTAATTTTTCGCGGATGAACCGATTCAAATCGCGGGTCCCTCATGTCATTCGTCCGGATTTACTGGTGACCGAAGAGGGCTTTGCGCTGTGTGAAATTGATGCCGTTCCCGGGGGCATCGGGTTTATTACCGCGCTGAACACCGCGTATCAGTCGTTGGGGTTTGAGGTTATCGGTCAAGATCCCGCAGGTGATTTTCTGGCGATGCTGCTAGCCGGCGAATCCCCCCAGCCGACCATTGCCGTGGTGGTTTCCGACGAAGCGGCGGACTATCGATTGGAGTTGAGTTATCTGGTCGATCGCGTCAAGGCGCTGTATCCGGCAATTTATTTGGTGCATCCCAAACAGATGACCCTGGTGCAAAACCAACTGGGGTTTTTGGATGATGCGGGGCAATTTACGCCGATTCAAGTCATTTACCGGTTTTTTGAATTGTTTGATCTACCCAACATTCCGCAAATAGAATTGATTCAATATGCTGTTAAAAAAGGCCTGGTAACATGTACGCCGCCTTTTAAGCCGCACTTGGAAGAAAAATTGGTATTGGCGTTAATTCACCAGCCCCGGTTAACGCCGGTGTGGGAGACGTTACTTTTTCCAGAGGATTTCAGCTTGTTAAAAGGGCTGGTGCCTGAAACCTGGATTTTGGATCCGGCGCCTGTTCCGGCTCATGCGGCGGTGATGCCGCCGCTTCATTTTGGAGACAAGACCTATTGGGATTTCACACACCTGGAGCATCTCTCTCAAAAACAGCGTGAACTGGTGATTAAGCCCTCCGGATTTTCTCCCTTGGCTTGGGGGAGCCGGGGCGTTACCGTAGGTCATGATGTCTCCCAGGAGGCTTGGCAACAGACCTTAAACGCGGCCCTGGATCAGTTTCATCAAACGCCTCACCTGTTGCAACGGTTTATGAAACCCGTTGCGGAGCCTTACCGCTATTATCATCCGACTTCAGGCGAAATCATCCAGTCTGAAGGTCGAACCCGCCTCTGTCCATATTATTTTGTCACGGGCGACTCGGTTTCCCTGGCCGGTGTGCTGGCCACCACCTGCCCCAAAGACAAAAAAATCATCCACGGCATGAAGGATGGCGTGATGCGCGCTTGCCGGAAAAACTATTAAATAACCGGCCTTATTGTCATTGCGAGCGAAGCGTGGCAATCGCAAAAGGTATCTCCGAAGGGGATTCCCACGTCGCTACGCTCCTCGGAATGACATTCAATTATTAAAAAAAGATTAACCCTGACACAAAGGCTATAATAATTGTTTTTATATATATGTGTATGGTCTATGAGTTATGAATCTGCTTGGCTTCTGTGTGGAACTGCGGTTTAGGCAGGTTTAGGGTAATGGAGGTAAACAATGGGTGAATTGGCTACGATTCCCCGGCAACCCGCTTCGTCTATTATTCGTGGGCAACTGAATCCCTGGAGTTTGTCGCCTGGCACCAACGCCTTGCGGCTGGCGATGCCGAAAACATCAGGTGCAATCGATAATCCCTGGAGACAACAAGCGGAAAACTAAGCCCTATTATTATAAGCATGAACAGTCTCTCTTTCTGACGCAAGATAAAGAAAGAGAGATTGTGGTTTATTTTATAAGTACCTTTGCCTCATCTCTGTCCATAAAGATTTATTAAAATTTCTATACAAATCGTTTTTTTTGTTAGGTATATGACCCCAGCTTGTGGTTTACTATAGGCAGAGGAAAATGAGTGTGTATCCTATGCGTAAACTAGACGTTGTTGAGAGCAAAGGCAGCTGATTATGACCACGACCACCTCCAATAGCAGTGACCGCCTTGTCAAGTTTTTGGAAGAAACTAACCTGCATAAAAAAGATTTTGCCGAAATGATTGGCGTTACCCTATCCTATGTTTACAGTTTAATTGGCGCAGAAGTCTCTTTTTCCACCCGCACCACCACTTTGGAACGGATTGCCGTGGTGATGGGATCGGCGCCCGAGTCTTTTCCCGAATATAAACACAGTGAAGAACCCCGGGTTGTGGATTATGGCGTTCAGTTTTTAAAAGAAAAGCAAAAAGAAGCCGGTTTAACCAATGTCCAGTTTTTGAAGCGCTTTCCCCGCTCCCAGCGAGTGGAAATTGTGGATATGTGGCGGGGCGCTCTGCCGATGCCTTTGGACTGGAGCCAGCTGAGCACGATTGGTGAAGTGCTGGGCATTTCCAAGGAAGATCTTTACCCCTATTGGGAAAGCCGTTTACAGCATTACCTGATTGCCGGGGGCATTGATCCGCTGGCAAACGCGGCCCTGATTCAGTCGATGTTCAAAGGGATAAAAGGGTTTTTGAAAATCTAGCGTGGCGCTTTGTTACTACGTTTCTTCTGACCTCTTGCATTTGGTAACCGAGCAATTTCCCGATGCGATTGGGGTGGATTTTTCAAAGCCGGTGACCGATCAGCTCTATGCCTATCTGGATCGTATTCCAGGGACGGAAGCCCGGATTATTCTACCCGATGAAACCTCCCCTGATGAGGTCAAACGCTTGACCCATGAGGTGGTAACCGCGCATCGCCGTGTACAGTTGACTTTGGCAACACGGGAACAGTCGTGGCCCTTGTGGTTTAAGAACAGCCTGGAAAATTATGCGGCCGTCGTCAATCGAGGTGTACCGATTGATACGGTGGATTGGTCTCTCAAAGAAAAGCCTTGCGTGATTGTAGGCAATGGACCTTCTTTGGCCTTCACGTTAACTCAGCTGGCCCAAACCCGGGATCGCTACAGTATTTTTTGTGTGTGGCATGCGCTGGATAAATTAAGGGCGCATGACATTCAGCCGGATGCAGTGATTCATATTGATAAACATCCGCCCTTGGGCATCGAAAAAGAAGTTGTTTTGCCTGCCGAGACGGCTGTGATTGCTACTCCAGTGAGCTCAGGGAGCTTTATGGCTGCTTTTCCTCATCAACCGTTTTATTTGTTATTGAGTCGGGAAAATGAAGGCAATATCCAGTGGGCGACGTTTCTCAATCACCCGGCTCACAAACCGGCCTATGGCACCGTGGTTGTTGCTGCCATACAAAGCGCGCTCTACCTGGGCCACCGCAAAATTATTTTGACGGGGGTCGATCTGTGCTTTCCGGATGAAAGTCAGCTATCCGCATCCTATCAGGCGCTGAAGGATCAAGTGCGTCAGGTTAAAAACGCCATGGGGCAGGATTGTGTGACCATCCCCGCGTTTCAATCCTACAAAGGGGTATTGGAAGACCTGGCCAACGAAGAATCGTCGGAAGCGACTTTTTATAACGCTTCGCCTGGAGGATTAAAGCTTCATGGGTTTGAAGACTGGACCTTTTAGCTCTAGACAGAGCTGGGGGAAACGGTTTTGACCTTGCCCTTTTTAAACTGGGGCACCAGGCTCTTGGCATATCGTTGGGCATCTTCAAGGCAAACAAAAAAACTGTGTTGACCCTTATATTCCACAATATACTGACTGGAGTCAGCCATTCTTGTGATTTGCGGCATCACGGTCGTTTGTTTTTTGGGTGCAAATGGATTACCTAGCATCATCAATCTCCTACTAGGGCATATTCTTAGGATAATGCTTTTAAGGCTCGATTAGCTCGGCCATTGGATTGATTATTGAGCTTGAAAAATGCGTTTAGCCATGGCGTCCTTGGGAGATTCCGGATTGAGTTTGCCCAGAACGGAGAGCACCGGATCTCCGGCCTCGGGGATGACCTTACCCACTCTGACAGGTTTTTCGGCAGGCGACTGAAGGGCCTGGGCAATCACGGTGTCATCAAGCTTGGCCTTTGGAAACTGCTTTAATATGCGCTCTTTTACATCATCGGTCGAAGGCTTGCCGCGACCAAATACATCGGGAAATACAATCAGGCTGATGGCGTTGTCATCTTGCTGGACCAGAACCTGTTCGTAGGTAACATCGACCGGGGTTCCAAAATCAATGCTGTTAAACAAGGCTTCGGCGTCCTGAACATTCATTCGAATACAGCCGTGAGAGCTAAACTTGCCAACCGTACCGGGGGCATTTGTTCCGTGAATGCCATATTCGCCGCCATTGTCTTCAAAAAATCCCATCCAGCGCGTTCCCAGAGGGCTCTTGGATGTACCACCCGGAATGGCCTGACTGGCTCCCGGGGGTCTGAACGGGTTTTCAAAATCCGGATCAATCACTTTGTCGATGATGTGAAAACTACCTAACGGGGTGGGGAAATCGGCTGTGCCGACACCTACGGGATAGTAATTGACGATTTGGTCGCCGCTGTATAGCCATAAGGTACGTGAAGGGATATTAATCACGATTCGAGCATTCTGCAGGGGTTCAACAAGTGCAAAAGCCAAGCCGGTCTGAATCAACAGAATAACCAAAACTCCAAGCATGCTGCTTATTAACGCTTTTCCAATCATGGGGATTCCCTTTACCGTGTTTCTTCGTATTTTTTTATTATCTCTCATAAGATTAGAGATTTACAAGGGGTTGATTTACCAATACCCGCGAACTTTGGTGTGCTGGGTGATGGGCTTTTTAAAGACGTTTTGCTTTTGGGCCTGTGAAATAGACTCAGGCGTC
>Ga0206838_10064_pt1 | contig 34381 bp, 22 predicted proteins | sample Alteio_BWOrgCont_26_FD_152879 | JGI IMG/M metagenome (GOLD analysis project Ga0206838, IMG submission 152879) | Enriched cells from forest soil in Barre Woods Harvard Forest LTER site, Petersham, Massachusetts, United States -... | ecosystem: Environmental > Terrestrial > Soil > Temperate forest >...
GATTCGGAACCTTCATCTGTGAATAATCCAGAGAGCGGTTTCACCCTTTTTGTTCGGCTCGGAAGACTGTCGGCTAGAAGCAAAACTACGCCTCAAACGACGGATTCAGGACCTTCATCAGTGATAATCCAGAAAGCCGTTTCACTTTTTCTGTTCGGCTCGGGAACACCGTCGGCTGGGAACAGGCTACGCCTCAAAGGACGGGAATTCGGAACTGTCCTCGCTGAATAATTCAGAGGGTGGTTTTACTTTTCGGTTCGGGTTGGCAGCGTGCTCGTGCCCGCAGGCATGGCAGAAATTGGCCCGTTCGGGCAGTTGCGTGGCGCAGTGCAAACACGTCTTTTTATATGGAAGTGTTCTCAAGGGTTGCGGCTCGCCGCACCACGAGCAGTACTTGTCAGTAAAACGCAACGCCGTCCAGCATGAGGGACACTCGGGCAGTGTCAAGGCGCCCTTTTCTTGTTCCGTCGAAACCCCGGTCTGTGGCTGAGCTTGCCGCGATTGTCCGCAGCGAGGGCAGTAATCGGCACCGGCGACTAATTGAAACTGACAGACCTGACAAACGACCACTCTAGCGCTCACCATTTTCAGCAAACTAGAAGTAGTGTAGACGATTTAACTCATCCTGGAGTTAATGCACTAAACTTGGGAATAAGCCAAAATCGCTGCTGACTGCCCCGGAAACACAGAATGAAAAGTCGGAAACCGTTTGTTCGTTCCCTCGCTACTCTCGCTTTGATCGCCGCCATTGTGTTAGTCAGCCCGACGATATCGGCTGCCGCGGATGAAGATTTTTACGTCAAACCATACGTCCAGCTTGGCGACAATCCTAAGCTCGAGGCAGCGGAAAGCGAGGAAGTAGCGTGGTTTGTTCGCTCGCCTCAGAGGCACTGGCAACTCGAAATAAAACAGGACGGTGGCGATTGGACCAGCGCGCCTGTAAGCATTCGCTCCAAAGAGATTTTTGGCGCACCGGTCACTCCGCTATATCAATATATATGCACCATAAGAGGTTTGAAACCAGGTACGCTGTTCGATTATCGCGTTCTTGCCGATGATAAGCCGATCTTCGCAGCGTGGGCGAAAGTACGAAAGTCTCTCGACGAACCGTTTGTGTGCGATATATTTGGTGACTGCGGTTCCGGTTCGCTGGGCGAGAAACTAATTGCCTGGCAATGCTATCAACAACCTCTCCCCGACTTTGTGCTCATTCCAGGAGATATCGTCTATCCTTCCGGATTGTTTTCCGAGTACATGCGCTATTTTTTTCCGGTCTACAACAACGACAACGTAGATCTGATGCGTGGCGTGCCGCTCATGCGATCCATTCCTTTTATGTGCGCTCTCGGCAATCACGATGTCAGTCAGGACACAGGGTATCCTGCCAACTTGAAAAAGCATCCGGACGCTCTCGCGTATTTTGCGATTTGGCGACCGCCTCTAAACGGACCTCAAACAAAGACGGATATGTCGAACATTCCTAAGTTTCAGGGACCGGAGCCGGTCTGCAAAAGGTTTCTCCAATCAGTGGGCGATCAGTATCCGCGGTCGGGGATGTACTCGTTCGATTTTGGCAACTCGCACTGGCTTGTGCTCGATGCCGACTTCTATATGAACTGGACGGATCCCGCCCTGAGAAGTTGGGTCGAAAAAGATCTCACCGAAACCAAAGCGAGATGGAAGTTCGTTGCTTTTCACCAACCGGGTTTCAGCTGTGACAACCACCACTGGCAAGAACAGCGGATGAGAGTACTCTCCGATGTCTTTCAGCGCTGCGGGGTTGACGTCATTTTTTGTGGGCATGCCCACGACTATCAACGGACACATCCTATCCGTTTCACGGCGAATCGGAAGGATGGAGAGATGTTTGTGAAAAAGGACGGAACCGTTCCCGGAGAAATCTCTCTTGATACCAAATTTGATGGCGAGCATGTAACAGTGCCGAACGGCGTCATCGAGATTGTCACCGGTGCCGGTGGCGCCGCCCTTTATCCTGAAAGAAGGAAGTTTGCTGCCGGTGGCACCGGCGGCGATGTTATCGACAAGTTCATATCGAACACGCATTCATTCAGCCGCTGCAAGATCAGCGCCGACAAGTTTGAGCTGTGGCAGATTGATACGAACGGCAAGCCCGTTGACCACTTCGTCGTTACTAAGAAGTGATTCATTGCAGCAGGCGGCAATTGCAGTATATTGGTACCATTACTAGTATATTGGCAACCAGCAAGCTCGTTCCAGCGAGCAGCTGTCAGGCATAAAGGAACACCATGAGTATCGATATCGCGCGTTACAGCATTTTGGCTCTTAGCATTTTCATGCTTGCGGGCGGCGCCGCCGGTTTCAAGATGGCTAAAAGCAAAGCCTCTCTAATTGCGGGTGTCGTTAGCGCCATTGTTCTTGCGGGTTGTTACGCATTGACTATGAGCGATGTTAAACAGGGACTTTACGGTGGTGCCGGAGCGGCTGCCCTACTGATCGGAGTATTTCTCAAGCGTCTTGTGCGCACCAAGAAATTCATGCCGGCCGGCATGCTCATGATCATCAATGCGATTGTGCTCGCGATTGTTCTTATGGCATTGAAGTCAAATAACATGTAGACCGTCGCATGATCTGAGAGCGTTTCTGGCATGCTGGTGGAAACGTTCAGGCGTCGTCATACGGCTTAGTAATTTGGACAGTGAATTGGTTCGTCGAAATCACGAAGGTTTCACAAGTTCGAAGTGATAATGGTTCAGATAGCGCACTTGAGCGACACCCCTGTCTGTTTTTGAGTCATAGCACCAGCTATTGTTCCATACTGAGCCCGTCACCCGCGTGGCTTCAGTACGGCGCCAGTAGCAAAAGAGCACCAGTTTTTTAGCAAAGATAAGTCGTCTTCAGTCAAGACAACCTATCTCTGACAAGAAAAGGAGAAACCTTTAGCAAGGACAAACCGTCTTTGTCATTGGTAAGGGGAACCAGTTTTCTGCAAAGACAAGCTGTGTTTGACCAAGCCAACCAGTTTTTAGCGAGACAAGCCGTCTTCAGCCAGGACAGCTCGTATTTAGCGAAGAGAACCAGTTTTTAGCAGGACAAGCCGTCTTCAGCAAGGACAGCTTGTGTCTAGCGAAGAGAACCAGTTTTTAGCAGGACAAGCCGTCTTCAGCAAGGACAGCTTGTGTCTAGCGAAGAGAACCAGTTTTTAGCAGGACAAGCCGTCTTCAGCAAGGACAGCTTGTGTCTAGCGAAGAGAACCAGTTTTTAGCAGGACAAGCCGTCTTCAGCAAGGACAGCTTGTGTCTAGCGAAGAGAACCAGTTTTTAGCAGGACAAGCCGTCTTCAGCAAGGACAGCTTGTGTTTAGCGAAGAGAACCAGTTTTTAGCAGGACAAGCCGTCTTCAGCAAGGACAGCTCGTATCTAGCAAAGAGAACCAGTTTTTAGCGAGACAAGCCGTCTTCAGCAAGGACAGCTCGTTTCGAGCGAAGAGAACCAGTTTTTAGCGAGACAAGCCGTCTTCAGCAAGGACAGCTCGTTTCGAGCGAAGAGAACAACTGCAAGCGAAGCGCAACGGCTTTTGATTGTGCAGCCAAAATTTGAATCCGAATAAATTTCGCCAGACATGTCGTTTGCGTGGCCGGCATTTGCCATGCAAACTCCAGGAGGTTCGCTCATGGGAGCTGATGCAAGCAAGATACACACTGGTATCAAGTTCAATTCTTACTTTCAAGTTACTCAAGCTAATCAACCGCAGGTGGGAACGCAGACATCATTCAAGCCTGTGCCCTCACGTGGTCGCACCGATGTACCGGTGTTTCTGACCGCAGATGCCGGCAGAACGAATGCCGTGCCCGAACCAATATCAGCGGCGTGCGATCGCAGCGAGGATGGGCATGGTATGACTGGTTCCGTGGATACGGGCGATCAGAAAGCGCATCCAGTTGAAAATCGGAGAGATTCATTCGTTTCTCAAGTGCACTGCGATCACTCAATTGATTGCCAACCTACGTCGGACAAATCCAAGGCGGACGCCGTAGAAAGAGATAAATTTGGACGTCCGACCAAAGTGAATGGTCCGAATGGGAAACCAAAGTGGACGATCAAGTACAAACCCGGCACCAATGATCTATCCGGGCTGGAAAGCGTCACCGACAGTGACAACAGCGTATTTTGCGAAGATGACCGCGGTAAGTGGGGCTGGGTAAAATAACGATCGCGATTGTCGTTTTACTTATTGAGTTTCAACAAACGCTCGCGAGCTGCTTGCAGAGTCTCCATCTTTCTGCTGAAGCAGAAGCGAATGTAGCGATTGCCGATCTCTGAATTTGGCCCGAAGAAACTTGCTCCAGGAACCACTGCGACTCCAATATCGGCGACAAGGTGCTTCATGAACTCGATGTCGCTCTTGAACCCGAACGAGCTGATATCGCAGAATGCATAATAGGCACCCTGCGGCTTGAAGTATTGAATGCCGATCATGTCCAATGTCTCGAGCATATAGCTGCGGCGCTTGTTGTACTCGCTTACCAGCTCGTCGTAATACTTTTGTCCCATGTTGATTGCGGAAACCCCAGCCCGCTGTAGCGGCGCCGGAGATCCTATAGTGAGGAAGTCGTGCACCTTGCGAATAGCGAGAGTAAGTTCTTTCGGGGCGATGGCCCAGCCAACTCGCCATCCAGTAATGCTGTATGTTTTCGATAAGCTATTAATTGTGACCGTCAGATCTTCCATGCCCGGAACAGCGGCGAGGGCGTGGTGCTCTACACCGTCGTAGAGAATGTGTTCGTAAATTTCATCCGTAAACGCGAGCACGCCCCACTTCTGGCACAACCGAGCAATCTCTTGCAGCTCTTCCTTTGAAAAAACCTTTCCAGTAGGATTGTGCGGGGTGTTCAAAATTATGGCCCGCGTCTTGTCGTTGAACGCGCGTTCCAATTCTGCGGGATCGAATGTCCATTCTGGTGGGCGCATAGATACGTATCTCGGCGTACCACCACAAATAATGGCATCGGGCCCGTAGTTTTCGTAGTACGGTTCGAAGACGATGACTTCTTCGCCGGGATCCACCAGAGCGAGCATGGTTGCCACCATCGCTTCAGTGGCTCCGCAAGTTACGGTGATCTCCGTTTCGGGATCGACGTTCAGACCGAGGCAACGTTTTGTCTTGGCTGCAATCGCGTCGCGAAGAAACTTGTCACCCCAGGTGATGGCATACTGGTTGACGTCGGCATGCAACGCTTCCGATGCTGCCTCTTTCAATTCAGTCGGACACGGGAAATCAGGCAATCCTTGCGCCAGGTTGATCGCTTTATATTGAGCGGCGAGTCGAGACATCTCTCGAATGACGGATTCCTGAAACTGACTAACTTTGTCGGAAGCGCCCTTTCGAATTTTGGATTGCATCTTTGCTCCTCACCGCATGCGGAAAAATCAGGTTCACCTGAACGAGAACCTTAGATTATCCCCTGAGAATTTCTCCAGCGGATATCCCTGAATTGTATCCCTCCCCAGCCCTGCTCCTGAAAAAACGACTCAGTTGACAGGAGCTAGTCTGTTTTCGGGGGTAAACCGTTAACGGTTTACCCCGGCGCCACAGAAGTAGGGTTTCGAGCCTTTTTATCCTCTTGACCTTTCGCTTAGAAGTGTCGTTGAGCGGCTCTTCTTGAAAACAAGGCGGCAAAATTTCAGCCTCGAAGTTCGGCAAGAACTCACATCGATAGGAATTCCACTACCTGCTTGAGTGCCTTGGCACTTTCATCTTCGGGATCGAGACGAATTGCTTTGTCGATATATCTCTGTGCTTCTGCAACGTCCAATTTGGCAGCTTTGAGACGAGCCAGGTGTAACCAGCCGTTCAAATAATTAGGATTGAAATCAAGCGCTTGTGACAGGGTGTCTTCTGCTTTATCCAATTCTCCGAGCCGGCAGTAGACGGCGCCGAGATTCCCTCGCGACCATTCGAAGTCGGGATAATCGCGCACCAACATCTCGAACGTTTGCAATGCTGCCTGAACATCGCCCCGAGCAAGCTGATTGAACCCTTGAATGTTTTTCTGGACTGCATGATGTGGAACCGGCATTCTCGGAATTCGAGTTTTTAGATAGCGCCTGGCGGCGTCTGCCAGCGTTTGATCGCTTGCCACTTCCATTGTCTTTTCCAGTGCGTCTCTGGCTTGCTCGCACCATCCTAGCCGCTTGTAGTGTTTGGCGAGATTGAAGTATTCATCGGCGCTGAGATCCTGCGGTAAGTCTCGCCCGGGCACGCCAAGTACGGGAAGAATTGCTTCTTCGAAGGTCTTGTTGAAGATGTCGCCGACTTCTTTGGCAAGGGAAGAGAACACGTTCTTGAGCTCGTTTTTGATTTGAGAAACGTGCTCCACATCATCAAGAGCGTGATCGGCTGCAGACGCAGCTTGTCCCAGAAGATTCCAAGTCTCGCTTAGAGCTTCGGAGGCTGTGTTGGCAATATCCATTGCCCCTTCCACGAGTCCGAGGGCGATGCCGATTTTCTCGTAGTCTTCGGTTTTCAGCTCGTACGGAACTTTTCCGCGCAGATTAGCGCGTAGCTCCGCCGCTCGGCGAGCGGCCGTGACCATCTGCTTTTTCCAGCCCAAAAGCAAATACTGGATACTAAGGCGGAAGTACTCTTCCGCGCTGAGACCTTCTGGAACATCTTTTGTAGGAATCAATTTTTCATCCCTACCCGCGCCGTTACCGGGCGCTGATTAATTGGAATGATAGCACTACAACAACTTGGATACCTCATAATCCAATGTACAGCAGGTGAGAATATGGAGTTGCAACAGTCGACCGGACCCCCGCCGCAACCATCTTCATTCATTGAATGGGCGGTTGCCCGTAAAGAAAAAAGCCAAGGTCCTCATAAAGCATTACTACCGGTCGTGAAATCAACACCCAGCGGCACTCTCGCCGTTCTAATCGAGGCTAACGGGCTCGGTGATGAAGGCATGGAGCTGGCTAAATATGCCGCCACTGTCTGGGAAGACTACACCTACCAGGCTTTGACGGAACTATTTAATCGATGCGAGCACCTGTGCCGAGGAACCAGCGGTGTGGCTGTCAGCGCAGTTTTAATCAATAGCCGTTCTCACAGCATAAGTTGGTGTGGCGCCGGAAATGTACAAGGCGTGCTGTTTCACCGCAACGCTGCCGCCGAACCGCGCTACCATCGTCTGATAACCGATAATGCTCTTTTGGGTAGCGGATCCTGCATTTTGCGAGAGATGCGCGTGCCAGTGAAGCCGGGCGATCTCGTTATCTTCGCTTCTGATGGAGTTTCGCCGAAATTCGTCGATGCTCTGCCGATTGATGGCAAGCCCCGTCTCGTTGCGGACGAGTTGTTGGCGAACCATTGCAAGGAAGACACAGACTGCGCTTTGGTGCTAGTTCGTTATCTCGGTAACTAGATCATCCGTTTTCTCGATGCGAAGATAAAATCTTGACGGCGCGATTACGTGCTGGCTTCGTGCGATCGATTCACTGAGCACCAGTGCCTGCGCGATAACGCGCTGTCAGCTTTCTCACTGAACTTTGGTGCCCGGGAAGTAGTAATACAGGATTTCGTCGTACTTCTTGCCCAGCTTGGCTTGCCCGGCGGCTCCCCAGTCGCACAATCCAACTCCGTGTCCGGCGCCGGTGGACGTTACGACGATATCGTCGCCTCTGCGTGTCATTTTGAATCTCAGTCCAGGTGCTTTATCCCATCCGAATCGTTGTCCTAACTTCGTCCAGAACTGATAGCCGGAGAAATGATGGGTGCTGCCGACAGGGAGTTCGTAGTTGATGAACAGCGGCCTCTGGCATCGATCCATTCCGTCCACATGAGGAGATTTGTCACCAAATACAGTGGCAAAGCTACTGATCGGAATTCTTGTAACCGTCTCTTTCCAGAATGGCGAATCCTTGCAATAACTGCATTCGACTCCCCGCAAGTAAACCAGTCCCTTGGCGGCGTCTCCGAAGACGTTCACGCCGTCGCTGGTTCCCCCTGCGCAGGTGGAATGGAAAAATGCCTCGATTGGTTCTCCGTGATAACGTAGCTCGCGTCCCCAAACGGCGGTAACGGCTTTGCGCACCTCTGGGCGAGCGTAGTCTGCTCCAAAATATGCCTGACGTTGCGTTGAGTCACCCAGCTCTTCAGAAGACTTGAGTCGGGCGAGACGAGTTTGTGCCAGAACCGCAATCGCTTTCAAGCATTCGATAGGCCAGCCGGGTTGGGTTTCGCTGCCGACCGTAGACTCGACATAATCCCTGCGTTCAACAGTGTTCGTAACGATCAGGGTGTTACGGGCTCCGTCTTTGTGGCAGGAAAACACTACGTTCCCTTTGTAGTGATGAGGAGAGCCGTGTGCCTCAAGGTACAGACCTGCAGGACCGGGAGCCGTAACTCTCGCTCTGGCGGCTGAAAGAACTGTGCTGCTTCCGCTCCTGATCTCGAGTCTGCCTGAACCAGCCGCTATGATTTCATACGTCCCCCGCGAGAAACTAAGTTGGACCGGGGAAATTATCGCAAATGGACCTTTTACGATGACGCGCGAAAGATCAGGATGCGCTTCGAACAGGTGCACTTGAATGGGCTCGGCTACCACCGGTGAAATGTTCAAGCAAACCAAGATAGCTGTGAAAGCGGCAACAGCTCTGGCTGTGGCCATACCGCTTCTAAGCGGCGCCAATATCTGGCGCAGTCTGGTTCGTAAGTTCCGGAGCAATCTATCTCAGGTGGTGACGCTCAAGCCGCCCAGGTTTGGTGCACTGAATTCGTCGTGTTTGTACATGCGGAAAACCAATCTGGCCATCCACTTGTGTAGTATCGCAGAGATGCCGTCAGGATCGCGACTAAGGTTGACGATTTCGTCGATGCCGCACTCGCGGCAAAGAGCAACTTCTGCTTCAGGTAAGTCGCCCGTAGCGAGAATACAGGCACGCCTCGACTCACTCTCATTGTCTCGAATTGCATCAACAAGTCTGAATCCATTGCCGTCGTCCAGCATCATTTCGAGGACGACAAAATCGAACGCTGTCACTACCGCCAAATTAGTAGCTTCCACAGCACTGCTCGTAACGGTGACTGAACAACCGACCAATTCGAGCACCAACTGCGCTTCTTGGCGCTCAGGTGTGTCTTTTTGGACGAGCAAAACTTTCGGAGGCATTTAAAAAACCCCACGCGGCTGGTATGGAAGCGAAACTGAGAAAAGAGACGGAAGTTAAAGGTGAAGGCTCATTAAGTCCAGTTTATCAAGCCTTTTGACAGTGGCCAAGACCCCCAAAGGTCCGCCAACTATGGCTGAAAACCCAAGCTGACACTACAGCTCAGCCATTAAACTCACCAGTGATCAAGCTAGGATTCACCCGCCAGAGAGCCAGAATCACTCTCAAGAGGGATGCTGATTTCGCAGAAACAGGGCTCTTCTCGTCCTCTGCCGCATTTAGCCGACACACCCTTTTAGTTGACAGGAGTCATCGGGTTCTCCGGGTTAAACCGTTAACGGTTTAACCCGGACAGACAGGGGTAGGGTTTCGAGACAACTTTGCTGCTTGGGATCTGGCATTAACCCCTTGCCTCATGGGAACTTCACCAGTGCCAGGCGGGGATCCCTGACTTATTCTTTTAGGAACTCCAACTTTCCACTGAGAACCGATGTCAGAGCTTAAAGGGCGAATCGTTGGCACTATTGCGGTCGAACTGCTGGAAGCTTTGCCGGAAGCGGCAGCTGCTGTTCGAGGCGCGGGGCGACGCATGTCTGAACATGCTGCTGAGTGGCTTTCGAGCGCTCCTGCGGAAAGGCTTCGCGCCGCTCATCCGGTTGGCAGTGAGACGCGGGCACTGATGGATAAGTACATAGAGGCGACGCCTCCATGGGCAACCAACTCGGTGTTGACCGGTAGCAACGGGTTGGCTGAGTACAAGCACTTCCTGAAATTTCCCGATTCGGACCTGAATCAGGGATACAAGATTTTGGATATCGGCGCGGGCGCCCAACAAGAATTCGCTCGCGATGTGCGCCTGGCTAAGCTCAACGCCACGGTCTTCTCCATTGATCCTCGGCTGGCTCTTTCTGACGCCGAAGATACTGTCAATCTAGCCGTTTCACGCGAGTATCGTCTGCAAGGAAGGCATTTCCCCGAACCGAATACGTTTCCATATCTCGCGCATGCAACCGATTTTCCCGATAACTTTTTTCAAAGAGCCGTCAGCCTATACTCGATGCCGATGTATCTGAAGACGCGGCCGCAGATCAACGGCTTTCTCACCGAGACAACGCGCGTTCTGGACAAAGGCGGAATCGGAACCTTCGTACCGGTAAGTCCTGAAAGAGCCACCGTCATCAGGCACTGGCTGGATTGGAAAGGAATGAAGGGTGAACTCATAGTCCCCGATCGTTCGAAAAACGTGAATCTGCCTGCTGCCAGTGGCCGGCAAATCATCTACAAGTAGTGGGGGTGGATCCCGACGTAGTGAGCGGGATCGGCAAGTAGTGAGCGAGATCGGCAAGTAGTGAGCGGGATCGGCAAATAGTGAGCGGGATCGGCAAATAGTGAGCGGGATCGGCAAGTAGTGAGCGGGATCGGCAAGTAGTGAGCGGGATCGGCAAGTAGTGAGCGGGACCAGCAAGTAGCGGGCGGAACCAGCAAATAACGAGCTGGAGCAGCTATCTCGGTGGTGCAACCACTAATTCGGTTGGACAACATGGGGAGAACCCGGCTGTTCAAGTCGATGCTTTGATCGTCTAATCTCACTATCGCAGCCCCGTTATAGATTCGTTATAGATTTTTTTGGAGGGATTATGTCTGGTGATAACATTCATGGCCTTGGAAAACAGAGCGCCGGAGATGCGCACACCCCGGCCCAGATGTTAGCGGAGGCACTGCAGCATCCATCCGTTGCCGAAGATGCGAGCCAGAAGACAGTAGGGACTAAAGATGCAACTATCTGCCGAACCGGAACCCTCTACGAAATGTCCAAGACTGATATGCAAAAGACAGGCATGGCGCCATCAAATGACGACGTCTATATCCACCTCAACGACATCATGAAGAGCAGCGGATTCGAATCTGCCAACCTCGACGGCAAGCACAATATCTCAGACAAGCTGTTGCCCAAATCGTGGAACTCGATCAGCGCCGACGAGTGTTTCATCAAGAAAGACTGAAGAGCTAGAATCGCGGACTCGAGTCACAGATGGGAACCCAAGAGTAACCAAATTCGGAGAGTTCGGAGTTCGGAAAGCTCGAGTTCGGAAAGTTCGGAGTTGGGAAGGTTCGGAGTTGGGAAAGTTCGGAGTTGGGAAAGTTCGGAGTTGGGAAAGTTCGGAGTTGGGAAGGTTCGGAGTTGGGAAGGTTCGGAGTTGGGAACGTTCGAGTTCGGAAAGTTCGGAATGGATCAAATCTCGTCGTTCGGAATCAAAAGTCACACCGTTGACCGAAAATCACAGCTCCTGCTCGGCAGCTTTCTTACGGCCACGTCGTCGAGAACAAAAACTTGTGGGCTTGCGGAACCGCTGATTCCTGGCTGGTTCCATTTGGCGCTCCCACGAAAAATGCATGGCGAGGTTCATCGTAAGGGAAGAACCCAATGATGCACGATTGAAACTTCAGCCCGCGCTTTGATGTTCCAGTCTTGGCTGCAATCTTCATTTCGTTTTCGGGATCCAACTTTTTTGCCGTGCCATGTTTGACCGCCATCTCCATTCCCTGCTGCAGGCGATGCCAGGTCGCATTTTGCATTGTCGCTAGAAACGGCTGCCCGGGCTCGAGATCGTCGGCGCTGTGCAGATACGGCGTCTGCCCGTTCTTGGCGATCAACGCCGCCATACGCAACAGTTGCAAACCACTCGGTTGCATAGCCTCGTTCAAACCGAGAACAAATGTATAAGAAGGATCGCTACTCTCGTTTGGAAACTTACCGGAAAGGTATTTGCAAAACGGCGTGTCCATGCCAAGTTTCTTCGCGAATTGTAGGTACAGTGACGTCGGGATCAGTTTCGCCGCGTGAGCAAAGTAGTAATTACAAGAAACCGCGATCGCCATCGTCAGATCAACTGGACCATGAGCAAACTGACAGTTGATTGTTTCTCCATCGATGGTGATATGTCCCGGACAAGAAACTTTGTGATTAGGATCAAGCAATCCCTCTTCTAGCACCGCTGCGGCGGCGATGAGTTTCATGACTGAACCGCCAAGTGCCTCCGGCACTCTCAATCCGGTGGGAAAGCCGACGAATCCTGTATGCAGATCAGCCCAGAGACAGCAAACGTCGTCGCCTGATTTTGCGTCTGCCTCTAACTTATCGTTCAGAACCGCTCCAAGTCCAAAAATCGATTTCAGAAAGTAGCGCCTTCCGATAGAATTGGATGTTCCGTCTTTCCGTTGGGTCACGCTACACCTGTTTTCCGTTAGGCACGCTACGCCTGTGAGGGTCGACCGGTTTTTAACACTGCTCTTTCACTATTTCAACATGTTTCGGTAGCAAGTTTACCGGCTAAAGCGAATAATGGTTGCAAAGGTAAACAACAGTTCGAATCTTGTTGCGGGGCTGCATTGATGCGCATCCTTACGCTCTGTTTTGTCGTCGCCATGGCGCTTTGGAACACAAAGTCGGCATGGGCGGACCCAATTCAAGGAGTTCAAGGAAGCGAAAGATCCAAAACTGCCAAAATTGCCGTCGCTTCTACAAGGCTCAATCAGTATATGACTGTCACGCGACCGGCAACGCCCGCTTCTAAAGAAGAAAGCGTTAATTTGGGGAAAGATGAGCGCGTCAGTTTGCCTCAACTGGCGAGAGAAGCAATCGCCGTTCACTTCCATGCGTCAAAGTACACGTCGCTGGAAGCGCTGATTAAAGAGACACCGGTCTGCGCGGAATACCGCAAAACAACCGGGCTTTTCGTGACCTTGAGCCGAAACGGACAAACAAGAGCCTGTTGGGGATCAATCTATCCTCAGAATCAAGATCTTGTCAGCACCACCATTCACAACACAGAAGCGGCGCTGACGAAAGAGTATCGCTATCCCCGCATCCGTCAAAATGAGTGGCAACTACTCAAACCACAAGTAACTGTCATTCGAAACATTGAACCGATAAGTAGTATTCGAGATCAGAACGCGTTGAGATACGGACTTCTAGTTCGTTATGGCGGACGCGGCGCTGTGTTGCTTCCCGGCGAAGCATCAGACGCGCACTATCAGCTGGTCAAATGCAAACTGAAGGCCGGCATTCCAGTGGATCAACCCTGTCAGCTTTACAGGATCAAAGCAGATGTATTCAAATAGAGAAAATGAAAAAGGCGCAGCGAGCTTCTTTCTCTCGTGGCAATTTCTCGTAGTCAAACTCTTCGCCCTGGCTCTCATAACAGTTTATTTGTGCCCGCCGACCGGCTCGCTATCCGGACGCATCTCCTTCGAGCAAGAAGGATTCGGATTACAAACATCTGCTTTGAACGCACGAAAAGTTTCAGTGGTGGCAATCGGACCCAGAGGTCTCGATTCCGATGAACGGGGTGTGTGGGTCGACAAAGACGGAAAGTTTCGCGTCAACCAGCTTCCCGTAGGCGAATACGAGTTGCGGGTCCGCTGTCCCGGTTTCAGCACTGAATATGTCAACGACATATATGTAGATGATGGTGAGGTGGCTGAGCTGCCTCGCATCGTCACGATGAACTTGCTCAGTCCCAGTGTCACAATCGCTTCAAACAAGCGTGTCTACACCACCAAAGAGGTTCCTTCCATGTGGTCGAACGTAAGTGCCGGCAAGGCGCTTACGGTCAATGTATATAAGAAGGAACTGACTGACCTGCTGCACTCGGCCAAATTGAAAAAGAGTGGTTACGCTGTCAGTGCCAGCATGGCATTGTCCCAGACCGACTACGGGTTGACCCCAACCGATCCATTTACAGGTGAGAAGCCTTTCCGGCAGTTCAAACGAGACGTGGATCCCACAGCAGACGACGAAGTTCGTGAAGACGTGGCTTTTAGCAAGCCATTGCCCGCGGGCGACTATGTCGCCGTTGCCGATGCTCTGTCGATGAACGGCAAGAAGCATAGTTATTCCGCCATGATGTTCACCGTCACCGACCTGGGCTTGATCATCAAGAAGGCACCAGATAAGACACTAGTGCGAGCCATCGATCTCAACACGCTCAAGCCCCTGGAAGGCGCCTCCATCAGCCTGGTTGATAAAGAGACTGCCAGCGCCGTTCCCACGACATCTACCACTGATAAAGATGGATTCGCCGAAGTGGCGATGAATCAAAAACTGCAAACCACAGGCTACGCGCATATTATGGTCATCGGCAAACTCGGCGCCAACCGTGCCTATGAGGGCGTCGATTGGTGGGAGAACCGAGAAGATAGATACTCGACATTGTTGTACACAGACCGCCCTGTCTATCGCCTCGGGCAGACAGTTTACTTCAAAGGCATTGTTCGCCAGTTCGCCGCCAAGGGTATGCAAAATCCGGGTTCAGGCGTCGACGTAGAAGTGAAGATCGAAACTCCGGAAAACGTTGAACTCAAGACCTTCAATCTGACTACTTCAGAGCACGGAACCTTCCACGGCTCGGTAGTGGTTCCGGATGACGGGCACACTGGTTCCTATTCGATGTCCGTCAAACTGCCCGATGACTCAGTTGCCTATGGCTCATTCTCAATCGAGCAATACCGCAAGCCCGAGTTTCAAGTGGAGGTCACGCCCGTGACTGCGCGAGTGGCGGCGGGAACGCAGGCAGCTGTGAGAGTGAAAGCGACCTATTTCTTCGGCGCTCCGGTTACGAATGCGCGGGTGAAATACTCGATCTTCTCGCAAGCCGATTACATGATGCGCTATGCGATCATGCCGCGACCGAAATATTACGAGTTTTTCGACGACTGGAACGATGATGAAGACTCGAGCGACACCGCCAGGTGGTACTCCAGCTCTTCCGGCGGCAGTTTCGAAAAGAACGATTTCGTGCAGCTCGATGAAAACGGGGAAGCCTTGATCAAATTCGACACCCTGGCTATGAAGCACGACGACAAAAACCCGTACGACTCCAACTACGGCGATCAAAGCTATCGTGTCGATGCCGAAGTTACGGATCTGACGAGAATGGCTGTTTCGAGCAGCGCCAGCGTGGCGGTTACGCCGGCTGACTTCGAGCTGTTCGTCAACCCATCCAGCTATGTCAACAAGGTCGGCGAGCCTTTCAAAGCGAAGGTGCAGGCAGTTGATTACGATGGGAAACCAGTGGTCAATCAACCATTGACTCTGCAACTGGCGCGATACATGTGGGACACGGCCAAAAACCAGTTCCGCGGCATCGACGTTAAATCCACCGTGACAGTCAATACTGACAAAGACGGTATGGCGACGGTTACATTCGCAACTGGAGATCAATGGCCATCAGATACATTCTTCATCACGGCGGAGTCGACCGATAAAACTGGACATATCGCTTACGGAGAATCATCCATCTGGATCGCTAGCAAAACGTTGCCCTTTCATATCTGGGGCGAAGCCCAGGCGGAGAAGCAGCCGTTCGATATCAAACTCGATAAGAAGATATACAAGCCGGGAGAAACTGCCAAGATCATGGTATCGGCACCGGTGCAAGGCAACGAAGGTATCGATGCGATCGTGTCGGTGGAAGGCAGTCGAATTTACAGCTACAAGCTGGCTCAGTTGAACGCCACCGCCCAGCTCGTGGAAGTGCCTATCAAGGCAGAATACACGCCCAACGCTTTCATCAGCGTGACCATGGTGGGCAAGAAACACCAGTTCTACACGACTCAAAAAATGATTCGGGTTTCGCCGCAAGATAACTTTCTCAATGTATCCATCACCACCGATAAACCGAAATATAAAGTAGGCGAGACGGTTAAATACACGCTCAAAGCTACCCATATGGACGGCACGCCGGCACCAAGCACGGAGCTGTCGCTGGGAGTGGTCGACGAAAGTATATATTCAATTATGCCGGATACGACCGAGAACATTCAAAAGTTCTTCTATCGCAGACGCTCCAACTGGGTGGTTACGACCAGCTCGTTCCCAGAAGAATATTCAGGCGGACCTGACAAGACTGAGCCGCACGTGCGTAAAGACTTCAAAGATACAGCAGCGTGGTTCCCAGACCTTGTCACTGATAAGAATGGAATCGCGATCGCGAATGTTAAATTGCCCGACAATCTAACGACTTGGCGTGCCACCGTTCGCGGTATCGACCTGAAGACAGACGTCGGCGCCGCCGTCCAAAAGATTATCGTCACCCAAGACTTGATCGTTCGCATGGGCGTACCTCGTTTCTTCACTCAAGAAGACCAGGGCACGATATCGGCCGTGGTTCATAACTACACTAATCAAGCTCAGAAGGTGAGACTGACATTCTCGCTTTCACCTCAGATTACGACTCACACCCCGCTCACGCAGACGCTCAACATTCAACCTGATAAAGCGGCTCGATTCGATTGGCCGGTTACAGCAGCTCTGCCAGGAACCGCGACTCTGGGCGTCAAAGCGATTGGGCAAACGGCCAGCGATGCTATCGAAAGAACCTTGCCTGTGAGAGCCCTGGGTATTCCATCGTTCTCCTGCAAAGCCGGTCTTCTCACTGATGAGAATGCGTCGGTAACGCTGCCTATCGGCATGAGTTCCGACACTGCTCCTGGTACCGGTAAGTATTCTATTAGTCTGGCTAGCTCGACCATCGGACCAGTAGTGGGCAACTTCAACTCTCTGATCGAGTATCCATACGGATGCACCGAACAGACTCTCAGCAAGACGATACCGTCTGTGGTTGCTTTCAAGCTGCACGACCAGCTGGGGCTGCCGCTGTCGAAGGCAGAACTCAAAAAATTCGACAAAGTGTATGAGAAGTCGATAGAGAAGTTGACTACGTATCGCCATGGCGATGGTGGTTGGGGCTGGTGGCAAACTGATCAAAGCCAACCTTATCTAACCAGTCTGGTGATCGATGGACTGTCCTTGATCAACAGCACCCATAGATACGCAGACCCACACAAAGAGTGGATTGACGGCGCCGTCAAATGGTTGAAATCAGGGCTGACTACTCTGCAAAAGCAGCTGTCAGATCCCAACTTGAACACAGAGCAGCCGTATTACTTCTACGAATACAACACCGACATGTGCTTCTCTCTGTACGCGATCGGTCTGAATGAAAAGCTGCCCAAAGACCAGACCGACTGGGTGGTGGCGAGGTACAAAGAACTATCGCCGGAAGGACTTGCATATCTAACGATGGCTTTGAAAAAGGACGGTCGCCTCAATGACGCTAAGAAAGTCTACGATCGGTTGATTTTCTTCGCCAACGTTCACTCAGACTATGCCGATTGGGATCACACTCCCGAGCTGCGCGGAAAGCTGGCACTCCACGGTATGAACGAGTACAGCTACCGGTTCACCGGAGTAGAGAGCACCGCTCTGGCACTGCGCGCGGTGCTGGCGATGGAGCCCGACAACTCCAAGCTGATCGAGTCAGTCAAGCAATGGCTTCTCGTTCAACGCACTCAAGGTGGATGGGATAACACTAAAACCACCTCCGAAGTCTTCCAGGTTCTCTTGCAAGAAGAGTTGCTGGCTCGCTCCAAGTGGCCCACCGAATTTACGACGGATGCGACGCTGCAAGAAAAGTTGCTGCACGAGTACATCTTCAATCAAAGCAATGAGTTTGAACCAGAGAAAAACTTCGTGCTCGATGCCACGGCCAAACCAACCAACCTGACGATCAAAAAGACCGGCACAGGAAGGTTGTATTACAATAGCCTCTACACCTGCTTCCGCAGACTGCACTCCGGAGACCAGGTGGCAGAAAAAGCAATGCCGGACGGATTGAAACTGTCGCGAGCCTTCTACCGGATCGTTCCTGGACAGATGAAATCCGACGGCACCATACACTGCCGCACAGTACCTATCACTGACGGCAAGATCAAAGCGGGCGAAACGATCCTTATGAAGACGTTTGTCGAAACTCCGATCTCGGTACCGTATGTGATGCTGGAAGCTCCCCTTCCGAGCGGCGGCGAGATTGTGGGCAGCGGACCTGACGACTCCACTCTGGACGATGCCAACGGGAATGCACCCACGCTCGAAGGAGATTGGACGGCTCCATGGTGGACGCATCAAGATGTGCTGGACGATCGCATCGTGTTCTTCGGCACCTCGCTGCCGGCGGGTAAGTCTGAGTTCCACACGCTCGTGCGCATGGAATCACCGGGCAAACTGAACATGGACCCTGTGCGTATTGAAGGCATGTATACGAACAAAGTTCGCGGTTACTCTGGTCTCGACACTCTCAATGTGACGGAATAGGGGGCGAGTTATGAAAAAACTACGGGTTCTGCCGTCCACCGGATTGTGTTTCGCGCTGCCAGTCGTTCTCTTCGCGGCTTACTGGTCCGAGCGTCCGTTCAGTCAGGTTATCTCCACGCAGACAATCTCGCTGAGAGATTTATCTCCACAGCAGAAACTGAACGTGCAGAATGCCGCTGCTCGACTCCACGGCGCCATAGTGAAACCTCAGGAAGGGTTCTCCTTCAATGAGCGCGTCGGTCCCAGAACGGTTCGGCGTGGTTATTTACCGGCTCCGTCATACGTCGGAGTGGGCGCTCCCAACACTGTTGGTGGTGGCATTTGCCTGCTGTCGTCAGCGTTATATGAAGATGCGCTGACAGCCGGTTTGAAAGTGACGAAACGAACGCCGCATATGCGAACGATCCATTCAGTTCCTCCAGGACTTGATGCGACGGTCTGGTATGGCATCTACGATCTCGCCCTGTTCAACACGTTTTCCAGTCCGATCAAAATCGCAACTACATATTCCCCTGATGACATAACAATCACGATAACGGGAAGTTATCCCAGTCGCGACTGGAAGCCGGCGACGATCAGCCGCCGAGAGATACATCCCTCACCAACCGTCGTAAGCGTTATCGTCACGACAACTCAATTCGGTAAAACCCAAGTGGTTTCAAACGACAATTACACCACTACGCAAGTCGGAGCAAGAACGAGATGAACGACAAATTTCCCCAACTGCTTTTGTATCTCTTCTTCGGCATGACCGCATTCCTTACGATCTGGCGATTCGTCAGAGAGAAGGAGTACAAACTGCTGGCGCCCAAACAGGTGGTGGCGGGATTGAAACCGTTCCTGCTTACCGTCGTTCCTATTGCGGCACTTTTGCTGGCCGGATACTTGGGTAGCATGCAGCTGACGGCTGCGGCACCTTACTTCGCGGGCGCGGCCCTGCTCTCGTTCATTCTCTCTCAGATCGGGTTGAGCGCCGAAGTCAGGTCGCTGATTCTGCTCATGGGAGCCGTCGGACTATCGCTGGTGCTCCCGCACGGCGAGAGTGTGACGGAAAACGCATCGGTGCTCACGCAACCGTTGCTTGGCACTATGGGTGGTTTGATGACCTGGAAGTTCATCGAGAACATGCTGCACAAGCCGGAGTCGCGTCTCGACGATATCATGGCGCCGATGGTCTGGCTGACCACGATGTACTGGAGCAATTTTGTCACCGCCAGAGTCAGCGCTCTCATCTCGCAAGAGGTCATTCTGTCGACGTTGCTTGTATCTGTTTTCATCAGATGGGTGCAACCGATCCTGATTCCGAATGACAATGCGTTCTTGAAGAGAATTATGCTGTCGCTCACTGCTGGTCTGGCGCTGCTCATTCTCACCACCAAGGTTGTCACCGGTTCTGATCTCGGATCAATGGTGTGGTTGGCGGGGGCAGGTTTCCTCACCACATATCTGTTGCAGTCGTTGGATAAGAACGTCGATGATGCGCCCAATCTCGCCCGAGGTTTGAAGAACATTTTCCTGGTAGGAATTTTGACTCTTGTGGCGACAAGATTATTTGGAATGCAAGGCTTGCTGATTCTGGCGGCAACAACAGTGGTGGCGCCCATTCCCGGTTCCGCCTTAATCGCGGGTCTGTATTGGGTGGGCAGGGTTCTCGTAGAAGCGTTCATCAATCAGTACGTTCCGAACGTTACCGGTATGAATCTTCAGCATGGTTACACTACTGCTGCAATGTATGCGGGTCTGGTCTTTATCATAGTGGCTACTCTGTTCATCAAAGATATGAAGGATAGGAGATTGCTGAGCACTATTTTGTTGTCCAGCATGGTTATTGCTCCCGCTGGGGTGAGTTACTTCCTGCACGGTGAGCCGGCGGGAACGCTCCTTGTTTCTATGGGAATGGGAGCAGTTCTTCTATCGTATCTGGCGGCTGCATTTTTCCCCGGACATGCTGCGGATCAGGAGAACCTGATCGTGCTTCCGATCATCGGCACGGTTACAGCTCTAACTTCGCAAGAATTGTTGCAAATGGGCAACGATGCTTCGTCGAACGATCGTCTGATCGGCATGTGCTGGATCGGCGGCATCATCGTGATGCTCGCTATCGTCAGCCGCGTTCTCGCCAGTAAGGACAAAGGCAAACCGCAAAGCACCCAAGCGATTTCGGTAGAACCGATCAACAGCTGATGCGGTATTAGCCGCATCGTGGCTTGGCAGGATGAGATGGGCAAGCCACAAAGCACGCGGGTCTCAGTGGCATTATCAACTGCTTATCCTGGCGATTTCCAACCTGGCGGGATGGCGTTTCGCCGACTGGTACGAGCGCGATCAAGCGAGACCATTGCGCTATAGCGAATCAGAGCGGTATGTTTTTCGTGTATACCGATTCAAAAGGAGTTCGATTTTGATGCTGTATAGGCGAAAACAGCATGTCCTTGATTCGGTATAGCGCGACGGCTATTTGCGTTTCTTTTTGTCGATCGATAGACTTTTCAAAGGCTTGCGTTTTGTCATGTGATGCAGCGCGATTGTGAGTGCATCCACGGTTTTGAGCTTGCCGTAAAAGACTCCGTCTGGTTCTACCTTGATCACTGGACTGTGTTTGCACATGCCCATGCAGCCGACTTTCTTCACCTTGAGGACGTCATCCAAGCTGCATTCGTCGACGACCGTCTTCAAGCAGTCATAGAGGTTGCGACCGTCAGCTTTGCTGCAACTCTTTCCTTTGACGCATACTAGGAGCTTTTTCTTTTTCGATTTGCCCATTGCGTGCTCATTCCCTCAAAAATTCAATGATAACCAATTCGCCTTCTTGCAAAGCAGGCAGCACTCGATTTGACGGAAATCACACGATGCTGTTAATTCGGAGATAAAATAATCCAGTAGCCGGTTCGATAAATCTGCGGGTGTTGGTGGACAAATTGCTTACCTGTTGGGTGGTTAATTCAAAAATGAAGCGTGTTGTGGTTCTCTTGAGCTTCCTCGCTCTCTTTCTCTTCATCGTTACGCAGCCGCGCGCGGGCGCAGACAAAGTGGTGATGCACAAAACCGACGATCCCGAAGTTTTGAAAACGATTTCTATCGCGCGCAGCCGCTGGCCTGAGTTCGTCTCTGCCTTCAACAATAAGCAGGGCGATAAGTTCGAGGTCAAAGTTCCCTTCCGGGATAAAGAGAGCGGTCAGCTAGAACTCATGTGGATTCTGGTCAAACAAATCAATGGCTCAACTATCAGAGGCTCGCTCGACAACGATCCCGTCTCGGTCAAAAACATCAAGGCTGGAGATCCTGTGACAGCCAAACAAGCGGACATTGAAGATTGGACTTATGTAGACAAAGCCAATAAGCAGCGCGGTTTGTTTCTGGCTCCCATTCTCAATAAGAGAGCAAGCAAGACTCAAAAGTAGGAATGTCCTATTACGGCTTATTCGCGAGTTCTTTTATCTCAGTAAGACGCTTGAGATTTGCCTCGAGGAACCCGTTAATCGAAAAAGAAGTTCCTGCAGCCACCGCGACGAGATGACCATTCGGAGCGTCTGACGGAGGAAACGACCTTCCTAATTGATATGTATAGTTGCTTAGAAGCCCCAATCTGTCGACAGGGCCGCCATTGAAGTGCAGTCCGGGATCGGTGATGTGAATGCCGCAGTTATTCTCTTCCACAGCGCATATATCGCTTGCCGATACAGTGACGTCTCCAATTTGATACATCCCCGGAGCTTGTCGTCGAACTTCGAGTACTCCATTGTACGGTTCAGTGAACTTGCCGTAGTTTGAGAGGTGATCGGGTTTCTGAGTAGCGGGGTCAACTGAAGCCAGTTGATGTGTTGAGAAGAGAAAGTCAAGATCGACACGATCGTTGCCGTTGTTACCAGCGGCATGAGTGACCTCCACCCCCATGGTTTCAATAGCTTTCAGGGCTGCAGCGCTCCCGATCGCGTCTTTGGCTATTTTTTGCCATTTGGGATCTTTGCTATCTTTCGCTATCTGCTCCAGCCCTTTGAGTATGGTGTCGCGGCTGGCGAGCAGGTTATCGGGAGTAATTTTAGGTATAGGCTTTCCATCTACCTTGAGCTTCGCGAACTTGGCGTTCAAGTCAGTGTATGTAGGATCTCCTGAATCTCTAAGGTAATGGTCTCCTTGTTTCAGAACGTTGTTGCCTATGCTGAAGTTAATAACATCACCGGGGCCGAGCGGCACTGAGTTGTCGATAATGCCTCGCGCTATGTCTTTCAGCATGGGCGCAAAGTAAGACCGGTGGTCTTGCAACGTGTTGTTCATATCTTCCAACATGGCGCCAGGGGTTTCTCTTAGAACCAATGCGTTGTAACCGGTTATAGCTGCTGGGATGGCAGTTACATCTGAGTGATAAAGAGACAGGCTGTCGAATTTAAGAGACCCGGGGTCGACTGATTTGTCTATGTCGACAATTGCGACGGTTGGCTTAGTCTTGTCGATCGCCGCTGGATTACCGGTTATCCGGACATAGCCATCGGGTGTTTCCAGAGGTTTAGCTCCTTCCGGGGTTATTAGAGTAGCGAATTTAGCTGGCACCGTGTCCGGTCTTTTAGCGTTGAAGGTGGCATCTCCGCCTGTCGGGCTGTCTGCACCGGCCACCCTGACTGGGGCCGTGGCTGCGCCAGCATCAGCTAACTTGGCTGCTCCAGCGCTTACGGCAGATGGAGGCCGCCCTTCCTTAAACAGTGCCAAAGCATCCAGCTTAGGGGTCTTGTCCACACCGTTAGCCGCATTGGGGTCGGGTCTGTCGCTCATATCGTTCTACTCCAACTTTTCAAATCCTGAAGGTCCCTGCAACCTGGGAATTTTCCGCTCTGACGGTTCAGCCACTAGAGACTAAGTCTTTGCCCTTTCACATCATGCATGTAAGGCAACAGCTCGGAGCGTTGTCTCTATTTCGTGATGAGCGGGAGACACCAATTTTGCCTGGTGCGTGGACTCGTGGGTATATGTTTGCAAAATAGTGGTGAAATCAGTGTGAAATTGGCGAAGAATGTGAGAAGAGCCGATGCCGTTTCATTCATCTCGGTCACCTTCATGTATCTATGTTCAACTCGAATTTGCATGATCCCTGAGGAAAGCGGGAATGAATTTCAATGATCTGTTCTTTGGGTGGGAGAGGAAAGATGAGAGTTGCCCTGGCCTGTGCGGCGATATTTTCAATCTGTTTGCTTGTTCTAAATCCCGACCGGTGTGAAGCCCAAGATCTCGAGACGAAGGTGCGGCAGCAACAGGAACTTGTCCGTGAGCGCATGGAAGAAACTCGGGCTCGCATGGCGCAGCATCGCGCCGAAATGCAAAATCAATCGAAGCAATATGTGCAAACCTATGGAAGCCAAACTTCCCTGCCGCAAGCTACAACCAGTTGCCCAAATCAAAGTTCTTCGCGACCAGCTGCAAGCAGTTATCCAAATCAAAGTTCTTCGCGACCAGCTACAAGTAGTTACGCAAATTCGTCCTACAACCGATACAGCAATCAACAGTCATACGCAGCACAAGCGGCTGTTCCTCCGGGGGTGGAATGGCCACCGCGCGTACCGGATCTACCCCCGCTCCCACCTGCACTTCACACCGTCAAGAAGCAGAAAGTAAGCACCTCCAATGCGCACAAGCATAGTGCATTGGTCGAGTCTCACCGTTCATCCGGCTCAAGTTCGCAGCAATCGGGATTGGATGCTGGCAAAGGACAGGGCAAAGAACTTGATTCAATGCAGGAAACAGGCCCGTCTACCGAAAGAAACCCAGCTCGAATTGGCAATACGATATGGCTGGCGTGGTTAAAAGGAGGAATTGTTGGCGCGGCATACGGACTCATCGCCTCATGCATGGTTGTGATTCTGCTCCAGCTGGTTCGACTGCGAGGCATTAGTCCAACACGCTATAGCTCTTATGCTGCTGCTGCAATCATGGTGATGACGACTGGTGGAGTGAGCCGCATCAACTCATCGCAGGTGTACGATTCTTGGGCAAAACGCTTTCCCTTTCTCGGAAGTCTTCTGCCGCCATCTACCCCTGCCAATGTTACTCACACACAAGCAGCTCCACCGATGACCGCCTTTCACTCGGCATCTTTTCTGTGTGACGTTCAAATTCCAGAACCGATTTCTCTGCAGCGAAAACTCATAAATAACATGTGGACCACGTCTGCGACATATCAAACAGAAGATGGTGTTCTTGTGATGAGCTATACAAAGATGTCCTCACCGGAAGAGATGCTCAAACAACAACGGGCCAACAATCCGTTTGCCGGTCCTGCTCCCGTTCCAGGCACGGTTTATTTTGATGTTGAAAAAGGCTTGGATGGAGCCTTGAAGGGCTCCGTCGATGAGATGCACGGCAAAGCAGCTTACACGACACGAATCACATGCGGTCAGTGCTCGGGCCGTGAAGCCGCCGGATCAATTCCCGATCATGATGGGAAATTCAAAGAACGGATGTTCATTGGGAACGGAAATTTGTACGTGGTCGCAACTATAGGAAAAGAGCCGTGGGTGAACTCGAAGATGTCACAGCAATTCCTAGATTCATTCCACATTCGATAGAGCAGATTGCTCACTCATTGGCTAACGTATCAGCTTTGCTGTAAAGAGTTTCTCTCGGAGACGTAAGCTTCCAAAGCCCACAGGCTGGGTCGATCGCCGCTTCGCCTGAACCTGTGGGCTTTGGGGGTAGATCGGTGACGATTTGGTCCGGAATTAGACAGGCAGAGGCTTTTGGGGTCTTACCCGCGTCTGTAGGTTTTGGGGGTAAACCGTTAACGGTTTACCCCGGACCGGACAGGCTGTACGAAATGCCAGTTTGGCTGAGCCTGTGAGGCTTTGCCCCAAAACCGGGACTGGTTTGCCTGTTTACGACAAGTTTACGGAAGCGTTGTTACTGTTACTGCAACTTCCAGGGACGCCTTCGAATTCCCCCGTCCCTGGCAGATTACTAGCCCAAAGTTCAAAAACGAAAGCCCCACTGAATCAAGAGTTCAGATATGGGACGGCGTCGGCTTAAAACCAGTTTTTCCCAGTAGGTGAAATAAATGCTGCAAGCAAAAGACAGTGGCTCGACCATCAAACTTGTTTGTTTGACTGCCCTTCTGGTCATCGGTTTCTCACTCAGCACCGGCGCCGCTCACGCCACGCCAAAGACTCAAGACTATTTTGGCAAAGACCTGCCGGAAGATGGTCTCATGGTCGTTTCGAACTGGAAGGCGGTTGATCGAAGCGAGAAAGTCGCGGCTAAAACCTCGACAAGCACTGTTGGACTCGCGATCGGGCCGGACAAAGAAGAGCAAACGGGCAAGAATGCGAAATCGACTGATGTGACTGCTGCGACTTATGCAACTGCTGCAGCTTCGTCAACGACTGCCACTAGCACTGCTGCGACATCGTCGACGCAGCAGCTCAATCAGTTGTTGTACAACCGGTACAGCCAACCGCGCGTGCCAAACGGAGCGAACACCCAGGTTCAACCGAGTGTTTTTATCGACACAGACAAGAACTCATTCGCGAAATGGCTCGGAAATACTTTCAATAACAATCAGCCAAAAAACAAAGTTGGACAACCGCAAGCAGCAAAAGATCCATACAGCAACGGTGTAACCACTAACAATCAACGCGGAGAATTGAATACTTCCATGGGCGCTCAGCGCAAAACCTGCATAGCGGGAAAAAACGCCGAGGCGGCTCGATGGACGCAGGCGAGTTTGGGTCTGGGTGGCGATCAGCAGCGTGGTGCCCATGGAGAGGCAGTACCACAAATTTTCGATCTGGGGCAGCTAAAAAATGGGATTTGGTACTCGAGACCGGATGGTCTTCTGACCGCGGGCCGCAAACTTAACTCCCCTGATTGGGCCGGGCTAGGGTGGGGGGATGGAAGCTCAACGCCCAGGTTCGATGGAGTTCCACTAAAAGACACCGCGGCTATAATCAACGCACTACAATCTGATGCGACGGAGATGGCGCAGGCCAATGATCCGGAAAGGATTGCACCCGCGGCCGCAGCCGAAGGACAAGCTCAGACCATCGGACTAGGAAACGCTGCTGCCGACCTCGCGCGTAATCAGGTCGCAAGCGCAATTACATATGTTGGCAGCTACATAATGAACTTTACGGTCGATCCAAGCAATAAATGGAATCAGATACGGGACAACATCTTTGTGCCAATGGCGATATTGTTCCTTCTTCCAGGATGTGCTCTTGCACAGGCTAAAGCAATAGTTGCAGCCGGCTTTCCGGTGCTGGGAGAGGTAAATCCGTTCGATGGAATCATTAGGTCGATTATTGCGATCTTCTTGATTCCGGCCACCTATTTAGTAATGAATTACGGTCTCGATCTATGCAACTCGATCACCTACACAATTAGCAGCGAGTACACGCAGCTTTTCGGCACCAACATGTACCAAGATGCGATCTGTGCTGAGATCCGGGCGACGCCTGTACGCAACCCCGAAAACAACAGAAACATGATGGACCTGCCGACGAGTCAGATGGGCCCTATGCTCGGCAAAACCGATCCATTCTCGGTGTTCGAAGGATTGATGATTGAAAACGCTCTTCAAGATCCATGCCTTGGTGTAAACCTTACCCCGATGGATCGCACCGATGAAGCGTTGAGCTCCGGTGTGGCTGCTGCTCGCATGATGTGCATGACGATATTGGCCTCGCTGTGCTCGGTCTGGAACATCTTGTGCGGATTCCAAATGGCGTATCTATATTATCTGTGGTGCGTTGGACCTATCGCGGGCGCTTTGTGGGTCTACCCAATCAAATCTCTTCGAAGCGCGCTTCCTAGCTGGATTGAAGGCGTAATAACTATTTGTTTCTGGAGTCTGTTTTGGAACACCGTAGTGATGTTGATGGCAGCGTTCAAAGGTGTGTACGAAACCGGAACCATAATTCAGTGCGCTCTCACGTTCTTGGCCACGGCCTCGGTTAAGCACGCATTTGATTTTGCTGCTCTGGCGAAACAAGGAGCGGCAGAGTTGGCCGGCATGACATCGCAACAAGCACAGCAAGCTGCGTCTGCAGTAAGTCAGCAAAGTCATGGTGGTGGTGGCAAAGGACAAAAAGGTAAGGGGTCCAGGAATCCACATCACGGGCAGCACCACCATCCTCCCAAACCAGACCATCCTCCCAAACCAGACCATTTGCCGCCTAAGCCCGAGCCGCCTAATCCTTTACAGAAGGAGTTTCCTGCCAGTTATTGGGACGGCGCCAAGAATCTCAGGTTTTCCGCGCTGCCAATTCCGGCAAGTGAGACCGCCTCTTTAGGCAAAACTCGCGCACTTCCTATCCAGAATGCCTCGTTTTCCGAACATGCAACAGTTCCCCATAGAATAGCGCCGCCGCCACCGGAGGCGAAACCAAAGAATAAGGCCGAGCGTACTCCTGCCGCATGGCTGGGCGACCTTGCCTCTGATTACAACACACATGCGGTTCCTTTTGCACAAATGCTAGCCCATGCCAATCCGGAGACGCGGGCATTGATCGACGCAACCGCTCTGGAAAGTGGTCGCGAAGATTGGCAAAAGGCGCTAGCGAAGGTTAAGCCACTGGCTGCCGCGTTCGAAGGTGGTGGCCATCGTGAAGATGATGCGCAGGGCAGCCCGAGCCCAATGCTTCACCTCACTGGCTCCAGTGACCAATCCAATATCTCTCCTAATACTGACTTAACGGCAGCCTCTAGTACTGACTTGACGGTAGCTGATGGACATTCCGACAACGTCGTTTCCGCCAAGAACGAATCAGTCAGTTCAACTGAGGCGGATCGGCATTTCGCCCCGAACGCGGAACAAAGGGCACGAGCGGCGGAGGCGGAACAGCATTCGCGAGGTACTACGCCTCAATCACCCCACTCTCATTCTATCGCTGCTGTGTCTCATCTTTCCCCCATCTCGTCTGTGGCTGGCAACGATGGACCGCCGCTCTTTGCTCGCATGTCAGCTGAGGCAGTTGCTCATTCTAAGGATGCTCTCGCCGGAGCACCCCACGTGACAGCTCTAGGCGATGATCATGATCATTCGCACTTCCATATCGACAACATCGATGTTTTGCAAGGTGGACTAAATGGTTCACTGCCTCCAGGCACCATAAGTGCAATGAGCTCAGATGTGACCAACGCGTTTCTCGCGCAATCGAATTACCTTGCCCAACTTTCCGCAGCACATGCGTCTGTTCAAGGAATGCCCGATCCCAATTCGCCTAATGCTCTGGCTGCGGCTGAGCGCGCTCGGCAGGAGTGGGCGAAAGAACACGCCGCCGACATTGCTGCGATGTTTGGGCAAAATGCAGCTCAGAATCTATATCCGCAGGGCACTTCCTTACAGCCCGACGCACCATGGTCTGTCTCTGGTATCAGCGGACTGAGCGCTAGCGAGATCCAGGGCGCGCTTTCAGCATCGTCTATGGGACAGCCGGATCCCATCTCTGGAGAATCGTCGTCAGGACAAATCTTGGCAAAAGCAGGTTTCGACGATCCTGCCGTGGTGCCACAAGGTGCCATGCCACAGAGCTTGTCAGCTGATTCAGTTGCCGCCGTTCAACAAGCTCAAAATGCACTCAATGCAGAGCGTGGTGTTACTGGCCAAATCGAAGCGCAGCAACAGCAGCAACTACAGCAGGATCATAAGGGCGAATTCGGAGTGTTCGCTCGGGATCCACAAAGTCCAAACCTGGACGCAAACATGCCGACGGCAATTCAAGGACAGCCGCATCAGAATCCGCTCGCGACATCCGAGTCACAGATGACTCCTAGCAATGCAGCGCAACATAATGATTCCTGGGAAAGAAACCAGAATTCAGGCAAACGTCCATCTGCAGAGTACGTCGTGCCGGTAGGCAACGAATTGCCAGGAATTCGTCCCACTCAGATGGCCGAAGGCAGCAAGCCGGAAGGCGTTCAACAACAATCTGGCCAAGGCTCCGAATCTAATCGCCATTCTGGTTCCAGTGATCAAACCCAGATCGCATGCGCTCGTCAGTCGAACGGCATGGAGTACTCACGATCTACCGCTGACCAAACCCAGATTGCCGGCCTTCAGTCAAGATCTGCCGACACATCACATACCAACACCCCGACATCGAGCGATACTACTCACAACAATTCGCATTCGACAAGATGGGGTGACACTTCCCACGACAGCAGCCAGCACCGTATCGATATCGGCGGTGTTTATGTCAACTCGACGAGCGGGAATTCATCACCAACATACAATAACGATTATGATTCCTCCAATAACCAGCCAATGACTTCTAGCTCTGTCGCGAAAGATACGACATTATTCGGCTCAGCATCCGAAAGAAACGCTAATCGTCCGTCTGCAGAGTACGTCGTTCCGGTAGGCAACGAACTACCGGGAATTCGTCCCGCACAGATGGCGGACGGTAGCAAGTCGGAACGGGTTCAACAACAATCTGGCCAAGCCACAGAAACTAATCGCTATCCTGGATCCAGCGACCAAGCCCAGGTTTCAGCCTCTCGTCAGTCGAGCGGCATGGAATACTCGCGCTCGGCATCTGGCCAAACTCAGATTGCCGCGACCCACTCAAGCTCGTCCGATACAGCGCACGCTAGTACCCAATCAACTCAAGCAAGCGATGCAACTCACAACAGCTCGCACTCGACCAGATGGGGCGACACCACCCACGATAACAGCCAGAGCCGTATCGATATTGGCGGTGTTTATGTCAACTCCACCAGCGAGCATTCCGCCCCGACATACAACAGCGATTACGATGTGGCGCACAACGTTGCCCATAGCACCGAATATAGTGCTCCGACGTACAACAATCAGCCAACCTCAGCTAACACGGTTGCCAGCGAAGCCGTATATGCTCGTAGCGCCAGAACCGCCAACGAATGGATCACGCGCGGTCGTGACGAACAGCAGTCTCTGCAAAGAACTGCTCTACCGCAGCAAGGAACTAGCAATAAAGCCGAATCAGCTGAAGACAACAGTATCCTGAATTCGTGGTTCGTTGACGAGCCTAAAAAGCCAGTTGAAACGACCGCTTCGGAAGAGCGAATTGATCGCTCTGCGAGAGAAGAGCAACCTGGTCAGGCGAATTCTGCAGAACGAAATGTCCCTTTCACGGTTCCTGCCGTGTTCACAGGTGCAAGAGTCAATCGGAGTGCGCAAAACGCTGACTCCTCGGCTCAGCAAAGAGCTGCGGCAAGCAAACTGACGGCAGCAATGCAAAGAGTGGTAAGTGGGGCCCGCAACGGCAGTCCTCTTCCCGCACAATCCAGCCACTCTGTGATCCAACCGCCGCCGCCACAAGCGGTTCAGAGAAAGGAAGGTTCGCTGCAAGATCGGATGGGCACGCTACAGGCAGGAGGCAGGCTAAGTCGCAAATCGTTCGATGACGACGAGTACTTGAAGCGACGGCTCGACGAAATGACAGGCTGCGCTCCCGCTGACTATTCTCCCTCCAACCATTAGAGACAGAAAAATGCACAATAAAGAGACTCAAAAGGTTTTCGTCAAATTGCTTGCTATTAGCTGTTTTCTTCTAGGTTTTCTCTTGATTCAGCAGGCAACACTTGCGACACCAAAATCCCAGACCAACTTTGGACAATCAGATGGAGCATTGGAAAATAGAAATCGCAAAGATGTGACACTGGAAAATCGCCTCTTAAAGAGAGACAGCCAAGAACGCACTCCGAATGGTGTCAACACCGAGGTCGCGCCAAGCGTGATCGTTAACACTCAAAACCTGCCGGCACCGAACGCACAGAGCCTTGGTCGGGCACCAAACAATTTCGGCACTAACGCAAAGGGCGTAGGCGGTGTTCCGATAGCTGCAGGTAGTGGGCCATTCGATTGCTTTTCCATGATCCGAATGCAAGATACCTGTGCTGGCAGCATTGAGAGAAGATATGCCATGGGCCATGGGTACGAGCAGATGCTAGACCAGTTGTCGCAACCGGTTCCTATGGATATGCCGGTAACATCGGAAGTTTACGGTGCGGATAACCATGAAGGAGAGAGGCGATCTGTGGTACCACCTGTAATACTACCACCTGGACAGAAAAACGTTCAACAGGAGGCTGTAGGGACCGAACCAGGTTACAGGACCAAGCAAGCTGCTGCCTTTGCCAGGAATGCGGTAGCACGCAGTCCAGTGGCATATAAAAATGCGACCGACACTTCCGATATTGTTATAAGAGCAATTGCCCGAAATATAAAACTGCAGCAGTCGCACTCGCCGGCTCGCTCGTATCAGCCTGCTCAAATCGCCCAACAAGCGAAAATTCAAGGAGCTGCAGATGCTACCGGTGACGCTGCTCAGCACGTATTCGCTGCTGCGTTCGATTGCATGTTTCAAAATTTGATCAATGTCGCTAATGATAGTGCCGGCTCCCCAGGTCCGTCCGAAGCGTTATCCAAGTCTTTGCCCAACGCAATTTGGATAATCATGCAGATGTACAAGAATGTATTTGTATATATGGGCGTGCTTCTGCTACTGCCCGGTGCGATTCTCACACAAACGAAAGCGATGGTTGGTTACGGCTTGTTGAACCAGCCGGAAGACGGTGAAGTTCAAGCAGTCAGCCCTTTCGTCGGCATAATGCGTGCCGTCATCGCCATCTTTTTAATTCCCTCTACTCAACTGATTCTCAGTTGGTGTGTCGATGTCGGCAATTCATGCCAGTACGAGGTCACTCAATTCGTGAATATGCAGACGGTGTTTCAATGGGCGACAGAACAGCTGTACTGCGTGCCGCCACAAAATGCGGTCAACCAACAGCTGCCCGTGTCGAGCGAGCAGGACTATTCGGCTTGGGGCGGCAACAGCGGTACCGTTCGCGGCAAGCTGTCCAACGGTTCCGCAAGCAAATCTCAAGTCGAAACCTGCTCCGACGCGACCCGTATCGTGCAGCTTATGTTCAACTTGATCAACATAGGCCTCGGAGCAGCACTGATCGCATCATGCGCAATTCAAATGGGCATGATCTGCTATCTGTTCTGTCTGGGACCGATCGCAGCCGCGTTCTTCGCCTGGCCCAGCGGCGTGGGTTCGCTATTCAGCAAAGTCTTCGGCAACTGGGTAGATGCTGTCATAAACGTATCGCTGTGGCGATTCTGGTGGATGGTCATTCTATTGTGTATGTACACACGCATTCAGTGGCTCCAGGACATGGGCGCCTACGACCCGACGTGTCAATGGGAAATGATCATCTTCACCGCCTTCGCAATCATTTTGGTCTACGTTCCGCTGATGCCATTCGACTTCCGCCCCGGAGAAATGGTGGACAAAGTCGACTCAGCCGTCGAACGAGCTAGAGAGCTTTCCGCTCCGATGGCAGCGGAAGCATCCGGTGGAGCCCAGAAAGCAAGTCACAAACCACACAAGTAGGGTCAGTGTGTTGGAATGGTGACTTAAACACCGTTTTGATTTACATCACAGAGAGCATTCGCCTGGAGGGATTAAAAGCGTGTGTACTGTTTGCGTGAGCTGCTGTTTCAACTCGGCGGCGGAGCTAAAGCGCGTTTCCGCTTTTGTTGCTGTGGCTTTGGCAACTAATTGATCGAGTTCTTCCGGACTTTCACCCCGAATTGTTTTCGGATGTGATGCGGAAGTCGGTTCTGGGTCTTTGCCGGGGAGTATGAAATTGATTGTGCCGCCTAACTCAAATGCCCCAGTCCTTGCGACTGGTTGTAGTGCAGCATACACCTTGCGAACTGTTCGGGGATTGTTCGCGGATTTTGATGCCGGGAACACGGCGTATAGGCAGGCGTCTCTTGAGTTAGAGCCCTGCCCGGTGAAGAACAATGAAAACGAATCGCATATTGGTTGCTTGCGTAGCGTTGATGGCGACACTGAGTTTTACAAGCACTTCGGCTAATGCGGCAGTTGTCCAAGATCCTCACCTCACGAATGGTATTAAGGACTATCAAGCCGCTGACTACCAAGATTCTGTCAACGAATTGAACCAGGCACTAAATGCATCGCCCAACAATGCCTACACTGCTTATTGGTTGGGAATGTCCTTTGTTCAGGAACATGACGATTTAGCCGCTTTGGACGCTCTGGAAATCGCTGAACAAAACGATAATGGCGCCATCGCTCAGCTTGCGAATAACTGGATTGCTTATCTGAAAGGTCCAGCAAATGTGCCGGCCTCGATAAGTACCGCTCAGAGGGTGGTACAAGAGCAGTCCGATAGGGACTCACAACAAACTGTCGCGGTCGGACAAACCGCCGCTGATTCGATCAATGATTATGCCGGCCTCCGCACTGACAAAATCGGTGCAAGAGAAGGCCAGGTAGTCAGCGCCATGCGGAACTCCTATTGGGTTACACGCCACGGTTGCATAGAGCCGACATACTCTGACGCTGATATTCAAAAGGTAGCAGACGTTTATAACAACCGAATTAACGGAGTCGAAAGTGTTGCTTTAAATTCTGCGGACTCGGCAATGCAAGATAGTCAAACAAGAGCCGACCTGCTAGCTGATCACGGTTCGGTTGTTTCAGACCAGCTCGCGGGATACAATCTGCCCACTGGCATGAAGGTTTCCCCTGTCGGAACGAACCTCTACGTTCAGAACTATCAATCGATCAATTAAGTTGACTAACATTTGTTAGTTGTCGCAAAAGAGGGCAGGACAAGTGATAGCTTCGTCCTGCCCTTGTTAAAGCGATATTTCTTCAAGTCGCTGTAACAGTGGAATCCGAGATCCTTGGAACGTCGGCTTTCCTGCTTGGCGTTCGATGCCTTCCGTGTGGAGATTGGCAGCGATGAGAGTTGCAATCACTGCTGTTCAAGTTGTCATGGTCGAACAATGCGACTTTATCTCCGTTATCGATGTACGAGTGTCGCGTTGGATTCGTCCGACTGTTACGCTTGATAGATGAAGAGCTGGGCTGGCTTTTGGGGAATGTTTACGGTTCTGAGGAACACTTGCCAAGACCGGGCGTCTTTGGGTTCATAAGCCTTGCAATTGTTACTTCGAAACAGCACAAACGTGCCAAGCATTGCGGTCGCCCTTGATGGCGAGCTTTCAATCTCGGTGCGGTGTGTGGAATCTCGGCCTTTGTTTTTGTCTCTCAATTTGATCTTCCACTGATCGC
>Ga0206838_10066_pt1 | contig 33981 bp, 29 predicted proteins | sample Alteio_BWOrgCont_26_FD_152879 | JGI IMG/M metagenome (GOLD analysis project Ga0206838, IMG submission 152879) | Enriched cells from forest soil in Barre Woods Harvard Forest LTER site, Petersham, Massachusetts, United States -... | ecosystem: Environmental > Terrestrial > Soil > Temperate forest >...
CAGCGAAGGTTAGTGACCGTTTTTCACGAACTGTACGCCTCGGGAAGAATCTGGTCAAGAAGCTTCTGGTTTAGCCCGCGGCAACGCCGCGTCGCGCGGAGACTCGCGCAACTCAGTGATGCGATTCTAACCAGTTCCCAGTTGCACGCCGATGTACTTCGCGGCTGGAATTCCGGTATTCAAATTGCAATACTCCCAATTCCGTCTAATGTCGGCGAGGTTGATCAACTGACCGAGGGTCGACGCGAACCGATCATCGCGGTGTTCGGTCAACGTGGGAATAAGACGCGACTCTTTCTCGAGAATCGAAGGAACTGGGATACCGTGCGATCCCGCTTGCCAGAGACGGTGATCCATGACCTAGGGCCTGGTACGGGGTTAGACATTAAAAAGCTGACAGGTCTGCCAGCGCGCGAACATGGAACTGTTGCGAAGACTGAAGTTTCTGAAAGGCTGAGTTCGGCGTTGCACGGGGCACTTGATTACGGGCAGATGACACTTGAAAAGTCCGGGGTATTCGCGGCGCTTTGCAGCCACGGTGTCGTTCCAATTGTTTTTCGGTATCAGTCCTCGAAGAATTCGACCCTTCGCGAGGGTGATCACTTCGTGTCTCCCCACGCTATCAGTCCTTCGATGGATTCTTTTACAAGAATCGCGCGGAACGCGCATCGTTGGTACATGGAGCATAACCTAGAGAGACACGCTTGCGTAATGAGCAGCCTTGTAAGGGGCTGGAATGTATGAGTCGATTCGAGCGGGTCACATTGGTTGGTCTTGTGCTTGCATGTTTGATCGAGGGAGCGATCAGAAAGTGGCTGCTGCCCCAGCAGCTTCAAGCAGTCGGATATTTCGCAAAGGATTGTTTCGCCCTGCTATTCGTGCTGAGCCGTTTGAGTAGTGGCTGCGTGTCTAGGACCCAACGTCTCACAATGAGAGTGTGCTTGATTGCCATCGTTTTAGTTCCTGCAACCGCGCTCGGGCTAGGAGGGCCACTGGTTGGTGTGGTACTCACGTTTAAGAACGCCGTGCTATGGCCCCTTGTTGGAGTCGTGCTTGCGACATCCGTTGACGAACGGAGTTTGGATCGTGCGTGCCCTTACCTTTGCGGCTTCGCACTGTTCTCTGTTGCCCTAGGTTCGGCGCAGGCACTGAGTTCAACAGATGCGGTCATCAATCGATACGCTTGGGACGCGTATAACTCAGCGGACAAGTCAACATTTGGTGCGTCGAATCTTGTTCGTGCATCCGGCACTTTTTCGTACTTGAGTGGGCTGTCTCATTTTGCGGGTGTGTCGTTCCTTTTCTTTCTCTGGCGATTCTTCGCGTCACACCAGCGCGCGACTCGCTGGATTTGCGGAGTCGGCAGCATTGCTGCCTTAGGTTGTGCGCTGACGACAGGTTCGCGGGCGCCAGTCGCAAACGCCGTTGTGGGGTTGTGTTGCGGGATAGCCGTTCGCCGGCGTATCGGGACCTTACTCCAGTTAGGTGCGCTGATAGGTGTCGCGTTCGCCGGTGCTTCACTTTTCTTCGATACGTCAATTATGACAGCTTACCTCGAACGATCCCAGACCGCGGGTGACGATCCGAAGGATAGGATGTTGGGAGAAGGTTCTCGTTTTATTGAAATGATCGCTGAGGCTCCCTTCGGTCATGGGCTTGGGACGTCTTCACAAGCGACAAATTTCGAAGCAGGCATGATGACAACCGCAGAGGATGCACGAGTTAGGTTGGTTTCAGAGGCGGGATTCCTTGGTGCGGTGGTTTGGGTACTCACGGTTAGCATTGTGGTCTTTCTCGCGACCAAAACGCTTGTAAAGCGTCTTCCGGCTGCCAGTTTCGGTCTTGGGATAATTGGCGCGCCCGCACTTTACGCCGTGACTGCCGGCCTGTGGTTCGATCACGTTGCTACAAGTTTGTGGTGGATCTTGATTGGAGTTTGGGCTAGTAGCCTATACGCTGGCGCAACGAACTTCGACGTACGGACCCGGCCGATTCGCTGGCGGATCGCGTCATCGGTTCCCACGGGAGACAGAAGCGCCTAGCGCATGGGAGTTTCAATCAGCCACCCATTCGGCAACCGTAATGTTTACAACGCCGTACAAGCTTTCCTTGAAAACGGAATGCTGGCAGACTTTCACACAACATTATTCACGAGACTGGGAGGGGGCCGACGATGGCATTCCCTAGCTGAAGGAGCCAGAATCAGGCATCACTCCGTTCTGCTTGAAGTGGCGCGCCTTACCTCAACGGCGTTACCCGGCGTCTTGAATGGGAGGCAGAATGCATGGGTCGACTTTGTCTCCCAGCGGTTTGACAGGGCGGTTTCGCGGACGCATTGGCCGTCCGGCGAAACGGTATACTGCTATGAAGATTCAGCCCACGACACTTTTAAGGCAGCCGCAAAAATTGGCATTCGCAGAATCTACGAACTGCCAACTCTCCATTGGCGCGAGAAGCAAGAGATCATAGAACGAGAATTGGCTTCTGAACCCGAACTCGAAGAATTTGCGGTCGCTGCTCATGAGACAGAAACCAAACTGGTTCGGAAGAGCCTCGAAGTAGAGCTGGCTGACCTTGTGATTTGTCCGAGCTCGGCGGCTCGTGATAGCGTCTTGAAACATTGCCCCATATCGCCAAGTGTCGTCGTGGTTCCTTACGGAGTGGCTCCGCCGAGGGAGCACAAGACAAAGTCTCGCAGCTCGACAGATGTGTTGAAGATACTCTTCGTCGGAGCGTTGGTGCCACACAAGGGTATCCATCGGCTGTTTCGCGCCCTGTCACGAATGCGGTCAAAGCGGATTCATTTGACGTTGGCTGGTTATTGGCTACCTTCGTTCAGGACATGGCTAGACCGTCGCTACGCCATAGAGTACGATTTCGTTGGAAAGATTCCGCGCGATCGAGTTTGGGATCTGTACCACCAACACCATCTGTTAGTTCTGCCCTCCCTCTATGAGGGCTTTGGGCTGGTGCTGTTAGAAGCTATGGCCAGTGGCTTACCCGTCGTGGCGGCCCGGCGGACCGCAGGGGCAGATATTGTTGAGGAGGGAAAGACTGGGTTTCTCGTCGAAGCCGAGGATGACGACGCTTTGCAGTCAGCATTTGGCGAAGCGTTGACCAGACAAGCAGACTTGACGGAGATGGGAAGGTGCGCACGGATAGCGGCACGGCAATATAGCTGGGACAATTATCGCGCTCGCCTCGTCGCGACAGTAGCGGAGCAATTAGCCGGACGGGTAGGGCTGTGATTCCAGAGTCTCTGTTTGTCGCGGCTATTAGATCTCATCTCAGAACAGTTCTCGACTTCCCTGTTGTGTAGAGTGTTCTTGGACACATCGTCCAATGGATCCCTAGTAGCTTGTCTCTGAGTCAGTATTGGTATTTAAGCGACGTCTTTGAAGGCAGGCCATTTGGCGCCGAGCCCTTGGTGCCGATCGAGGAAGCGCGAGAAGAGATCCAACAGATGACACAGTCCCGGACGCTGCCGGCGGGGGTATTAAGGTCCCGCATGGTGCTGCTGCTGGCGGCGTGGCTTATCAGAAGATTCACGTTTTGATGGACAGTACCCTGCCGACGATTGCGGCTGGAAACGGCCGTTTATTCAACATCGCATCGCCGGATTGGTGGAGGAGTTGCATCCGGGCCAGAGCCGTCCGTGAGAACGCCGAAATTGCAAGCGAAGGTGCTGGCAGCGATTAAGCCAAGGACCCAAGATGGCTCGACCCACTGGTCGTGCCGGAAGCTGGCCAGCAGTTTTCAGCTCGCATACACGCCATTCAACGGATTCTGGCGCAAGCCGATGTGCGCCCGCATCGACTGGAACGTTACAATGGCCAGTAACGAGCCGGACCTCGAGTAGAGGGAACCCACATGCGGCATCGATATTACATGAGGGTATCGCTCGTTTCTGACTGAGCTAGTTTCAATCTGTGTGTCGAATTGATTGATACGGCTAGTTACAACGGTTTTATGCTTTTCCTTGAACCGACGCGCGGCGCGATTGTGGATGATCTTGTGATCACTCTAGCCGTCAACGACATCAACTAACTGTATGAAACTTAAGAACGCATGTGCTAGCTTCCTGAAGGATGCCATGGGTGCGTGGAGATGTTCCGAAACCTGGACATCAGGTCTGCGACTTATCGTAGACATGCTCCAGTGCCGCTTAGCGAGGTCTCGGCGGTTGCCGAACCACAACGCGCGCAGGCTCGTGAGGCTAAAGCCAGGGCTGTTCGTTACCTATCGTCTGAACCATGGCGACCTCCAGGCCCTGAGAGAAGTGATTTTTGAGGAATGTTATCGCCCGGCTCGTCCGTTTCTTCCCACTACGCTTGTGGATCTAGGCGCTAACATTGGTCTGACAAGTCTTTGGCTCTGGAAGCGGTTTGGTTTTTCCAAGGTAATTGCAATCGAGCCCGACTCCGCGAACGTGGCTATTTTAAAGGAGAACTTCCGGATTAACGGCGTCCCGGGCACGATTGGGCAGGGGGTCGTCGGCCCGCCCTCCAAAACTGCTCTTTTCGCCTGCAGTGCTCATTCGGTTCTCGGACGGATTGATGCAGAGGGCATCGTTGTAGACGTGATTGACTTGGATCCGTTACTTCAACGGGAATGCGTTGGGTTGGTGAAAATGGATATTGAGGGCGCAGAACAGGATCTCGTCGCTGGTAGCGTGCAATGGCTAACGAACGTTCAAGCCATAATCGTAGAATTGCATCCAACGATTGTTGATTGTAGATATGTAGTATCTCGCTTGGTTTCTGCAGGGCTTCAATACGTTCCTGCTAACAGTGAAGGATGGGCAAACGCGGACTTTTTCTTTCGTCCTGAGTCAGTCGGTTCAAGAGGGCAAGATACCAGAAGGTATAGTCGTGGTTAGTTTGTAAAGTTAGCGAGATATGCTTCTCGCCGCAACAGAAACAGCGGAATCGTTATCGCTGGTACCCAGGCGCATTTGAGCTGCTTCTGGACGATGGCGACGAATCGTTCACAGTCAGCTCTTCCCGATGATGATCGCCGTCTCGAAGCTCCCGAGGGGGTCCATGAAGCAGCAGCGAAGGTCTGTCTGGAGGCATTCGGCAAGGTGAGAGCGGAGATACCTCAGGCGTCCTTCTCAATGTAGCACTTGTTACGTTAAGCTTGGATTTGTGACGACGGGTTACAGAAGCGTTGCGCGATGATCTTACGTACGATTAAACCCTGGCGTGGTATATGCCCAGTATCTCCGGAGTCAGCGGTCGCGACGAGTGTGTCATCGTTGAGACGGCAGAATACGCGGTTCACAGATGCCGCGAGCATAACGAGATCAAGCATATCAACGGTGTTCATCGCGCTGACGCATAAGCGTGAAAGGCCACTTGCACGCCGTCCGGCGAAACTGTTTGAAACTGTCCTTGCTGTCGCTCGATGGTTCTGACCGCTACCAGGAGAATCGATATGCCGTCGTCGCGGTGCTACGTGTCCTTGACGTAGGCCTCGCAAGTCGGCTCTTTTAGAGAACGATTCGGAACGTTAGGCTCTGAGGTCATAGTCGAACCGTTTGCGGGTCACAGCACGTGCCGCGCGACGGGCGGGTCTACCGCATCAGAAATATCGAGTGGATATGCTGCTTCTCGCAAGCGAAATTTGGAGGACCCACGGCGGTGTACAACGCTACATGAGGATGATTACGAGCATTCTGACCGATATTGGTGAGCCATTCGGTGTTCTTACACTGCTGGACGGCGACGAAGATCGACCAAACGATGCGCGAGCTTACTGCACGACTTGCAGCGGTAGCAAGTGGCGATTTGGAATAGGAGCCCTTCGCATGGGCGCCAGAGGGCTCGCTCGGGGGGTAGTTGTCGGTCATGTGGGAATGCTGCCGGTGGCCTGGGTATTAAAGCTGCTGAATTTCACAGAGCGCTATGCGATCATTCTTCATGGCGTTGAGGCGTGGTGCCGGCATTCGTGGGTCATGCGAATTGCCGCACGTGGTGCCAGTCATATCGTTGCCACGACGCATTACACTGCTCGCGAATTCTGTTATTACAATAATCTGGAGATCAAGCGATGTACGGTGATCCCGCTCGCCACGAGCATGCGGGCTCTGCCGGTCCAGCGGACGCCGCCCGCAGGAGAACTGAAGCTATTGATGGTGACGCGGCTATCAGTGTGGGATGGATATAAGGGAGTTGATACGGTTATGCGTGCCGTTCGACTGGGCTTGGATTCAGGGCTTACGGTTACGCTGGATCTAGTCGGCTCGGGCGATGACATGGAGCGATTGGCGGCTCTGGCGAAATCGCTCGATATTCGTGATGCAGTCCATTTCCGCGGCCTGATACCAGACGCCGACCTTCCGCAAGTCTATCGCGAATCCCACGTCTTTGTTATGCCTAGCAAGAAAGAGGGGTTCGGCATCGCATTCGTGGAGGCAATGACGGCCGGTCTGCCTAGCATCGGCGCGAATCACGGGGGTACTCCGGAGGTGATTGAGCATGGTGAAACCGGGTTCCTGATTGAGTACGGCGACGCGGAACAGTTGGTTAGTTATCTTCGCGCAATCATTGAATCGCCAGCGCTTTACGACACTCTTTCGCGCGGAGCTCGCTACCGGGGAGCCGAAGTTCTGGGATTCGAACTCATGACTCGATCCTGGCGCAAGTTAGTTGAGCGCCTGGAGACGCCATGGAATCCAAAGCCAGACTCCGGTCTGAATCCCGACCAAGCACGGCGCTCCGCCGCGAAAGAATACTGACATGTGCGGAATAGCTGGGGCTGTGGGCCATTTCTCAAAACCAGAGGCGGCCACGATCGTGCAGCGGATGGTTTCCGCCCTGGAGCATCGTGGTCCGGACGATCAAGGTGTTTGCTCTCTTGCACTGGATCCACATCATGTCGTGAGTCTAGGACACACTCGGCTTTCAATTCTGGATCTTTCAACCGCCGGCCATCAACCCATGACGGAGCCATCGGGCAGGTACTGGCTTACGTTCAATGGAGAAATCTACAATTTTCGTGAGATCCGCAAGCTGCTTGACCCCACGGATCAGATATTTCGCACATCTACTGATTCGGAAGCGATTATTCTTGCGTTTCATAGGTGGTCCTTGAAGGCGTTCAGGGTGTTTCGTGGGATGTTTGCGTTCGCACTGCTGGACAGGAATACACGTCTGCTTCATCTGGTCCGCGATCCGCTCGGCATTAAGCCTTTGTACTATCATGCCAAAGGTGACAGCCTGTACTTTGCTAGCGAAGTCAAAGCACTTCTTGCAAGCGGCTGTGTCCCGGCCCGCGTCAATTCAGAAGGAGTTGCGCATTTCTTGAGTTGCGGATTTGTCGGGACGTCCGGGACCGCTATCGCAGGCGTCGAGCTGTTGCAGCCAGGCCAACTACTTACGGTAGATCTGAGCAACGAAGGCTTGAAGTGGGGATTGTCTACTTACGAGCAGGCGTGGTGTTCCGAGCCAAGCCTCTCGAAGGGCGACCGCAACGAGAGCATCGGGCACACCCTTCACTTACTTGAGCAGTCAGTGAAGTGCCATCTCGTGAGTGACGTTCCTGTCGGACTCTTCCTTTCGGGAGGAATTGATTCGACCGCGATCCTTGACCTTATGAGCCGGGTTGGGACGAACACGCCCAAGACGTTCACTGTCGTTTTCCCCGAAAAAGAGTTTAGCGAACACCGATACGCCAAGCGCGTGGCGCAGCGATTTAACGCGGATCACCACGAAATTGAATTAAGCGAATCGTCTTTACTTCGAGAGGCGCCTGCATCGCTAAGTGCGATGGATCAACCAACTATGGATGGCGTCAATACCTTCGTGATCGCGAAGGCCGTTCGTGCAGCAGGCATAAAGGTAGCGTTGTCCGGCCTGGGTTCGGACGAATTGTTCGCCGGTTATCCATCTTTTAGACGAGCTCGTCTCGCGCAAACGGCGGCTAAGGTTCCGCAGCAGGCGCGATTGGCGCTGGCAGCCGCTGGAAGGGTGCTATTTCGCCGCCCGCGCTTCGCCAAATTATGGGATCTTCTCGGCAGCGATTGCACCCCAGCGTCCGCATACGAAATTTCCCGCAGGCTGTTCAGTCCGGATGAGGTAGCTGCCCTCATCCCAGCGAGGTTGTTGTTATTAGATGAACCGTCGAGACCGCCTTTTTCGGGAGACGAAATTAACGAGATATCCCAGCTTGAAATCCGCGGCTATATGACAAACCTTTTACTTCGAGATACCGACTTTATGAGCATGGCAAATTCGCTCGAAGTCCGTACTCCTTTTGTCGACAAGGTCCTTATACGGCACGTTCTAAGATTATCCGGTCAATGGAAACTGAAGCGGTCGGTTCCTAAGGTTCTGCTCTTGGATGCGATGAGGGGGAGTATACCAGCCTACGTTTGGAACCGTCGCAAGATGGGCTTTGTGCTGCCGTTTGACCGATGGATGCGATCCTCGCTCAGCGATCAGGTGGAGGAAACACTCTGCTCGAAGCGACTTGCGGAGGGAGCAGGTCTCGTGCCGTGGAGTGTTGAGGAGGTCTGGCGTGGCTTTCTCAAGGGAAATATTCGGTGGTCGAAACCCTGGAGCCTGTTTGTATTACTGAAATGGTGCGAGCGTCTAGGTGTGTCAGTTTAGGGGAGGCACGCAAGAGTCGGGGTTCCCTCTCAGATCGTTAAAAAGATGGACGGACATGTGCGGAATGTTGTCGGGGATGGATTGGCGTCTGTCGCGATGTACGAAGTTCTTCTCGGGGTCGATTTTGACGTGCCGCGGCAGGAGTTCGAATCGCGGGGCGACTCATGGGCACGACTATAACAGTTCGAAATGCAGGAGCATTGGCTGGAGATTAAACGCTCTCGGACAACCTCAAACATGTCGCTCGCGTCATGAAGGTGCTGCACGTTATCCCTTCGCTCGGTGCAGTTCGCGGAGGGCCGAGTGTGGCAGTCCGAACGATTGCTCGAGGGCTCGCGAATCAAGGTGTAACGGTTCATGTTGCGGCTACTGATGACAACGGTCACGGGAGGCTAGATGTGCCGTTGGGGCGTCCAGTGGTGGAAGACGGGGTGACGTTTTGGTACTTCAGGCGGCAGACTCGTTTCTATACGGGCTCTTTACCCCTTAGCCGTTGGCTGGCTGGGCATGCGACGGATTACGATCTGATCCATTTACATGCTTTGTTCTCGTTCTCGACCACGGCGGCGGCCTTTTGGGCAGTTCGACGCGGAGTGCCCTACGTCGTCCGTCCTCTGGGAACCTTGAATACGTGGGGAATTGAGAATCGGCGGCCGTGGTTGAAGCAGCTTTCGATGCGCTTGATTGAGCGGCGCGTGTTGGCAAAAGCTGTGGCGGTTCATTTCACAAGTACCCAAGAGAGAGACGAAGCGCAACTTGTGGCGCCTTGTGCTCGCGGCTTCGTGATACCAAATCCCGTCGTCGCTAAAGGTGTCCGTCAAGAGGCGCAAGTCGCTGAATTTCTGACCCGGCATCCGGAGATTGTGAGGCGAAGAATTGTGCTCTTCCTTTCCCGCTTGGATCCCAAGAAGGGATTAGATGTGCTGCTGCAGGCGTTCGCAAAAGTCCGCGCGATGGGTTCTGACGCAGCTCTGGTGATCGCGGGAGATGGGGAGCCTGGGTTTGTGCGGACCTTGAAAGCGGAGGCCGAGAACCTTGGGGTAGCCAAACATGTGATCTGGACGGGTTTTGTGGACGGGGAAGAGAAGTGGGCAGTGTTGGCCGCCGCGGATGTGTTTGTACTACCCTCGTACTCTGAGAATTTCGGGATTGCGGTTGTAGAAGCGACCGCTTATGGGCTGCCCGTGATCGTGTCCAATCAAGTGGCCATTCATCGCGAGATTGCAGAGGCATTTGCCGGGCTCGTAGTGCACTGTGATGCCGGTGAAACGGCTGGTGCGATCCTGCGAATGCTGGAAGACGAGGAACTGCGTTCGCGGTTAGCTAGGAACGCACTCGCGCTGGCGGACCGTTTTAAGCCGGAGGCTGTGACGAAACGGCTTGTGCGACAGTATCACGAACTCCTTTCAATAAAACGTTTGGAAGATGCCACAGCCTACAGCAGACGTTGAGCCAGAGGTGATCTCGAACGGCGGGAAGCCAGCCGTGTTGGTGATCGTTCTGACGCTCAACGAAGAGGCAAACCTTCCAGGGTGTCTCGATAGTCTTGCGGGTCTGGACTGCGAGATAACGATTGTCGATTCGGGGAGCAATGACGGTACACTTGAAATCGCCCGCGAACGCGATGTGCGTGTGGTCCAGCACCCGTTCGAAAACTACTCGGCGCAGCGGAACTGGGCACAGAAGAGTCTGCCCACCCGAGCCAACTGGGTACTTCACCTAGATGCGGACGAGCGACTGACGCCGGAGTTGGTGAAGGAGATCAACACGCTGCTTCAAGGGCCGCCTACGAACGTGGATGGATACTTACTTAGGAAGAGGACGATTTTCATGGGCAGGTGGATGCGGCACGGGGGGCACTATCCGTCTTTTCATTTGAGGCTCTTCCGGCCCGAGAAGGGATGCTGTGAGGATCGTTTGTACGATCAGCACTTTGTCGTGACTGGGCGTATACAGGCTCTCCGAAACGACTACTTGGACATAGTGGCATCAGACATTACGACATGGAGTGCTCGCCATTTGCGATGGGCTCGGCTGGAGGCGGAAGAAGCGCTTCGCCCCGAGACTTCGGCGAGTCATGTCAAATCGGATCTGTTTGGAAGCCCTATCGAGCGAAAACGGTGGCTGCGCAATGACTTATATGGGCGGGCGCCGTTATTGGTCAGGCCGTTTCTATACTGGACTTATCGATACATGTTGCGGCTCGGATTTCTGGATGGCGTCGAGGGAATGATTTTCCACTTTTTACAGGCCTGCTGGTTTCGGTTCGTCACCGATTGCCTGATCTTGGAGAGGCGTCTTAAGAATTCATGAACATACTCGGGCTCAATGCGTTCCACGCCGACGCTTCGGCGGCTGTACTAGCAGATGGCCAACTGAGGGCGGCGGTGGAAGAGGAGCGGTTCAACCGCGTCAAGCATTGGGCCGGCATCCCACTGGAGGCAGCGCAGTGGTGTCTTGCCGGCGAGAAGCCAGAGCATGTGGCGATTGCGCGGGATCCCAAAGCTCGACTTGGGGGGAAGCTGTGGCGAGCCGCGGTGCGCCCGGGAAATTGGAGCAGCCTGGCGTCCAGGGCTCGGAATACAGCTCGAGTGTCGAGGGTTGGAATAGAGCTAGTGAGCGCTGGTATTCGCCTTGGAACGATCCATCATGTCGAGCACCACCGGGCGCATCTGGCGTCGGCGTTCTTCTGTTCACCCTTTGAAGAAGCGGCGGTGATTTCGATCGACGGATTTGGAGACTTTTCAAGTGTGATGTGGGGTGTCGGGCGCGCGAATCAAATCCAAGTCAAGGGGAGCGTTCAGTTTCCACATTCGCTGGGGCTGTTCTACACTGCTTTCACCCAGTTTTTGGGGTTTCCGAAGCATGGCGACGAGTACAAGATGATGGGCCTATCCGCACTAGGGGAGCCTCGGTTTGCTAAGCAAGTCCGGGAAGTAGTGCGGACGCAGGGAGATCAGGTCCGGCTGAACCTCGACTACTTTGTGCATCAAAGCGATGGCGTGGAGATGACCTGGGATAACTGCGAGCCCACGCTGGGGAAGGTGTACTCAGCCAAGATGGCGGAGGTTTTTGGAGAGCCGCGGAGTTTCCGGGGCGAAATCGAACAGAAACACGCGGATCTCGCGGCTTCGGCCCAAGCAGTACTGGAGGAGAATTACTTCGCAATATTGAACTATGTGCAGAAGCGGACCGGGCTGAAGACGGTATGCTTGGCCGGGGGGGTGGCGCTCAACTGTGTGGCGAACGGCATGATTTTCGAAAGGACGGACTTTAGGGACGTGTACGTTCAGCCCGCGGCCCACGATGCTGGCACATCGGTTGGTGCGGCGCTTTATGTACAGCATCAGGTGTTGAAACAGCCACGCTTGTTTGAAATGAGGCACGTACACTACGGACCGGAGTACTCAAATACAGAGATCGGGCAAGACTTGGAAGCCGCCGGATGCACATTTCATCGTCTCAGCGAGGAAGAACTTGTCTGGCGTACCGCTGAGCAGATTGCTTCCGGCAATATCGTGGGTTGGTTCCAGGGGCGGATGGAGTTTGGACCGCGCGCCCTTGGAAACCGGAGTATTCTCGCGGATCCCCGCCGCGGCGACATGAAAGATATCCTTAACCGCAGAATCAAATACCGCGAGCCATTTCGTCCCTTCTGTCCTTCCGTGCTTGCAGAGGCAGTCGGCGACTATTTTGAAAATAGCTATCCGTCGCCGTTCATGGTCGTGGCATACAAGATCAAACCTGCGATGCGTGACGTCATACCCGCCGTTACTCATGAAGACGGAACCGGTCGCTTGCAGACCGTCGAGCAAGCTGTGAGCCGACTCTACTGGAAACTTATCCGCCGTTTCGGGGACATCACAGGAGTTCCGGTCTTGTTGAACACATCTTTCAATGAGAACGAACCAATCGTCAATACACCAGCGCAAGCGATCGACTGTTTCTTGAGAACGCGAATGGATGCGTTAGCGATCGGCTCGTATCTGCTGCTGAAGGCGGAGAATAGGCGAGTCAGCGAGAACCGAGCGGTTTTCGCCGAAGCCAGCGTCGAGTAGGTAGTCCATTGTCGTCGACGGCTTTTTTCAATCAATTCTTTTGGCCCGACACTGCCGCAACGGGGCAGTATCTCGCCGATGTCGTCACGGAACTGTCCCGGGAGCAAGAGCAACCGGCCGTCATATGCGGTCCGGCTCAATATGGAGCTGTGGACCATTCCGCACCGCCGCGAGCGAGAATCCTTCGCGCCGTGCAGTTCCCATTTTCACGCGGTTACCTGCCACGCGCTGTCTCGTACGCGACTTTCATCAGCACGGCTTGTTGGCACGCGTTGCGGCTACGTCGGACCGGTGTCGCGATAACAATGACGACGCCCCCATTACTGTCCTTGACTGGAAACCTAATGCAGGCTGTACACAAGACGCGCCACGTAATTTGGGAAATGGACGTCTACCCAGACGTTGCGATCGAGCTCGGTGTATTCCCCCGGGACTCGCGGGTAAGTCGAACACTTAGTCGGGTTGCGAGCTGGTCTCGCCGTCGCGCTGACTCCATCATCGTCATTGGTGAAGAAATGAAGGTCCGTTTGGTGAGGCAGGGCATTCCCGCTGAAAAGATTCACGTCTGCGAAAACTGGGCCGATGGCAAGGAAATCACGCCACGCCCGTTTCCGGATGGTGCGCTGCATGTGCATTATTCCGGCAATCTAGGCTTAGCGCATGATATTGCCACCATTCGCGAGATCATGCTGGCGCTCCGTGACGACAACCGATTCCGCTTTACCTTCGCCGGCGGTGGCTCTCGTCGCCCAGCGCTCGAATCCTTTTGTAAGAAACACCGGATCGCGAACGCCGCCTTCACGCCATACGCGGCTCGCGCCGATCTTGGAATGAGGCTCTCGGAAGGGCATATCGGGCTAGTGACACAGAAGTCTGAGACACTCGGATCCGTGGTGCCCAGCAAGACCTATGGAATCATGGCGGCAGGGCGGCCGGTACTCTTCATCGGACCGGGCGACGCGACTCCAGCCCGCATTGTCGAAGAATTCCAGTGTGGCTGGCATATTGAACCCGGTGATGGTGCTGGGTTGCGGGATCTGCTCCAAACTTTAAACTCCCACAGACCATTGATTTACCACGCAGGAGCCCGAGCCCGGCGTGCGTTCGAGCAAAACTACGATCGCCGAATCGGTGTCGCACGGATTTGCAACGTTCTGGCTCAGTCGCAGCAGACACACGCCGAGGCAACCCGAGAAACATAAATCAGGCGGCAGTTATCTACGTTGCGGCACGAGAGCCCACCCTTATTATAAGACTGCTTCGGCCGATGCGGGCATGATGCCCAACGTGATCAGGGAAGCCAACGCGGCGCAGACCTGCTAATGTGCACTTAAATTCTTCGCGGCCCGAGAAATTTCTAATCGAGCCTCGACAAACTCACGGAATCGATCCATACTGTGCCGCTGATCTTGTTGTCGAACTTCAAGGATGGTTCACGAATTACCTGAATTGAGAGGAGCTTCGTCTCGGGGGAAACTCGAACGATTTCCTCAAGTTTCGTCCAATCATTCGTTCCGAGGAGGCGTTTCGTCCTGATGTCTAGGTGCGACGATCCACCAATATCCCGGAGGTGAAAACCAATCCCTTGGTTGGTGGTGATTTCCTGGGTTCGGATATAAGCCTCAAAGCGGTACGTGCCGGGCTTTACAAACGCCGTCTGAGAAACGTGATGGAAGTCAACATTTTCCTGGCCCCCAAACCGAATCCGGAGAGACTGCGAGCCCGAATGCGCCACGCTCCCATCGAGGTCCGTTTCCACACTGTCGAGGTGCTCGATCCTCCAGTCAAAAAATAATTGTTCGGGTTGGAGTTCAAAACCTCCGTTGTAAATCCAATTGGACTCTAGGTAATGATTTCGGCGATCACCCAGATAAAGCGCCCAGGACTCCGCCGCGGTCTCATACCTTTCGTCGGCCACGAGAAAACGCACGTAATCCCGCGCCAACCGATCGTCGGCGGAACCGTGGGAAACGATCCACTCCCATGCCGTTGGGGCATCCGTCATATTGCCAGTGCTCATGAGAAATCGGAGATACTCCTGCGAAGAACGCTTTCCCGGGAGTCCCTGAGAGAAAACCTCGGGTAGCGTTAGTTTGTTTTCTCGGTAGGATTGGAAAACCTGGTCATCGTAGGTGGAGGTTTTACTTAAGACTCGGGAGGTCGATTCGAGTGCTGATTTGTTTTCGCGCAAGCGATAGTGAAAGTTCGCAACGCGCAGCAGTACAGGTGGGACGTCTGGGCCGAGGATAAGGGCTCGAGAGAAGCAGTATCGCGCCTTTTCCGGTTGGTCGTGGTTCAGCAGCGCCTCTCCAAGATCACACCAACGGGACGGAGTAGCGGCGTCTCGGCTTAGCGCTTCGAGGAGTTGGGCCTCTGGAATCGCGGCCGCATCCTTGGCATTCCCGAAGACGGCATCGGTATCACAGATGCCAAACCTGCAGAAAAAGCTCTCTACACGCGAGTTGTTTCGAAAGTACGTCTCAAACACGATCCAGGCCGGCGCATAAACAAGCAGCAAACTGGCCAAAACGATGGCGCCAATGCTGAAGAAACGGGGCCTCGGCAAGGAAATCGCGGGATCCATGTACCGCGATGGAAGGCTCACACAAATACCCGAAATCCACGCAAGGACTAGAGCATTGGCTGGAATGTACATGTTGAAATCCGTCATGCTGTGGATGCTTATTGCGGTCAACGCTCCCACACATCCCAAGCCGAGATAACGAGTGTTGATGTCGAGGCCGCGCGCTGAAGCGCGGAACGCGCTTGAGAAGATCGCCAGCATCAGGCCGCCAAGAATCAAAAATCCCACTAAGCCTAGTTCAGAAGCAAACTCCAAGTAGTCATTGTGGGCGTACGTAAAGTCGCGATCGACCTCTACGCTTTGGTACCTCAGGAACGCCGTCTCATAATTCCCCATCCCGCACCCAAACACCGGATACGCGGCGATTAGTCGCAAAGTATTGGCCCATATGGGAGCTCGTCCCTCGCCGGTCGCCCATTCCCCCGAGAAGACATCGCCAAACCTTTTGGCCAGCTCGTCCGTCGGGAGGAAAACGAGGACCACTAAGAAGCCCACGACGACGCCGGCCAGAGCGAGCCACTTCATCCAGCCCCGAAGAGGGTTCCAAACCGCCAGGGCGGCTATTACAAACAGTCCTGCGATGCTCGACACGAAGCCCGACTTTGATAACGAATACAAGATCCCCAGAAGAATGATCGTGGAGAAGGAGAGGATGACGCACGCTAGAACCGCCCGCGCCGGGGGCAAGCCAGCACGGGACCGTTCAAGGCCTGGTTCGCGACTGAGAAGGGACATGGCGTACGCTGCAGCGATCGGCAAAATCATCTCGAGGAGGCCGGCGAAGTGGTTCCTGTTCCCGTAAGTCCCGTCCACTTCAGCTCCGCTTGCCCACTGCACGAGACCGAGGCCTCCTTCTAGAGTGGCAACGCCGATTAAAGGTATCGCTGCTGCCCATGACGTTCGGGGCCAGGATCGCCAAGCGATCTCGCGGATGAGCAAGAAGATAAGCGTGTATCCGAGGATCCGAAATAGGTAGGCGAACGTCGTGGACGGATCGATACTGAGGGGCGCAAATTTCGAAGGGCGAATTAGTGGAGCCAAGCTGTTCAGAATCTCTGCCCGCACGGGGGAAACGATCTTCAGCAAGAACGCTGGAATGGGAACGAGTTGGAGCGCCACGTAAGATGGAAACAACAGAGTCGACCAGCGCAACCACGGGTCGAGCGAGGGCGCTAAATCGATCGGATCCGTTAGGAGCCAATACACTACCGCCGCCACCCCTAGGACTAGCAGGGTAATGTTCCAATCGGTCAGGGCGTACGCGCCGTCCTTGAATACGCCGTAACCGATCCCAATCGCCAGAACGCCGAGATAGGCTATTTGCAAAGCTCGGCTGAACATAGACCATGCAATCTTAGCACTGGAGATGCGATTTTAACATTCTGCGATTTGCGAAGGGAATACTCCCAACGGCGCTGTCGCAAACGATCACTCGATGTGGTGTAATCGGCGCCCCGGCCAGCCGATTTTCCTTATTTCTGGTTTCGAACCGACTCTGGCCTTAAGAGGGGGCGATACAGCAGGCAGGTTATCTTACTCCGACGCACGATGCCAGGCCGCCCCTCCCCAGGGCTGCCCTTCCTTAGGCGGATTGAGCTAACGCAGAGACGCGATCGTTCGAGGGAACCACTTCACCAGCCGTGGATACTGCGACTGCCGGTGGAAACTTCTGGACGCGTGTCGCCAACACTCTGTGGAGAATGTCGACCAGTGAATTCATGGCAATCAGATGTTGCATCGACTGGCTATGATGGGTGAAGTTAACGTACTCCCAATCCGATAACGGGATACGGACGCTCCAGCGCCTAGCTGCGGTCGTGTCGTCATTGCAGTCTTGGTAGAGCGCTCCCGCCAGTTGCATCCTGACCTGCGCGAATCCGTAATCTCGCCCGACGTCGCGAATGACGCTCCAGCAATCCTCCCCGGTGAGAGCCGCAACGAGCTTCTTTTCGACATCAATCATATATAGCTGGGTGTTCAGAATATGCCGGAATGTTCCCGTCAGGACTAAGCGACGAGCGGTCCCGAACTCACCGTAACCCAAATGCTGTATACCGATCCATGTAGCAGCACAAAACACCAAAATAATGAGACCGGAGAACTGGTTTTGTGCGACGCTCACCAGCAGCGAAAAGCACGCCCCTAAGCCGCATACTCCGTAGAGCACCAAGGCAACTCTACGCGGACTAAGCCCGCGATCCAATAGCCGGTGGTGAATGTGATTTCGATCGGCCGTGAATATCGGTTGATGGCGCATGAAGCGCCGGACCACTGCGAGCGACGTATCGAGAAGCGGAACCGCGAGAACCATAAGCGGAGCCGTCATGCCAATGATTGTGGCGGACTTCTGGCTCCAGATGATGCCGTAGCATCCCAACAAAAAACCGATCGAAAGACTTCCGCCGTCTCCTAGAAATATCGAAGCTGGATTGAAGTTATATCTCAGAAACGCGAGCAGCGCACCGGCCAACGGAACCGTAGCCAAGGCGAGAGGGATGTTATTTTGGAGCAACGCGGCCAAGAACGTCGTCAAGGTGGCGAACAAACCGACGCCCGTGGCGAGTCCATCTACTCCGTCGATCAGATTGAAGGCGTTGGCACACGCAACCAGCCACAGAATTGTCAGGGGAAGGCTCCACCATCCATGAGTAGGAAAGCCCGCGACGCCGGAGACCCGAATTCCCGCCCAATAGGCGAGACCGGCTGCGCCTACTTGTCCGATAAGCTTCTGCCACGGACTCAGGCCCCGCAAATCATCCAGCAAACCCGTAGTGAAAATGACGCCCAATGCAGGCATCGTGTACCAAAAGAAGTGAAGATTGAGCACTTGACCGGCTTTCAGTGGGGAGACCAGCAAAAGCGCCAAGGAAACCAAATAGGAAAGAGCGATCGCGATGCCACCGACGCGAGGAATCGGAGACGCGTGAAGCTTGCGCTTTTCGTTCGGCTGGTCGAGCAACCCTTGCCGCCGGAACCAGGTCCGCACCAATGGCGTAAGAATGAGACAAACGACAAATGAGCTAATCGCTAAAAATACGATGGAATACAAACGATCCTCCGATCGTTTAATTCACATGCTTTATATAGAGCACGTACATTTTGCCAACCTTGACCACGTCCAATCCTCGCAACGGCGTGGAGCTTTACAGTTCGTGGTTACGCAGCTTCCCGATTAGGAACGCCGCCAAAACTCGAGATATTGCTTCCGAGCACCCAGGCAGGGGATCAAGAATACTTCCGCCGAAGGGCCATTATCACGGCAAGCAGAAAAGTTGTCAATGCTGTATTTTCGTTACTCGCGATGATTAATGATGCTGTATAACATGTTTCCAATGTCCTACAAACATCGTATTGCATTCTACGATGAAGTCAGACGCGTGTATGACTAGCGCTCAACAACGCTTGAGTCAGAGGAAGGCGATTTAGCTGACTAAGATACTCCGCGATGTCATACAGTCGGACGAAATGTAAGACTAGATCAAAACGTCATATGTGAAATGTGCGAGCGCATTAGTGTCCTGAGCATCCGAAATCGGTGAAGCTACGGTACCCGGAGGAGACCCGCGAGTCATCTTCGATGAGCAAGGACCGTTTTTTCGCCTGAAGGTTGGTCAAAGCGGACGCCGAAACTCAACTTGACAAAATTCTCAAATCACGGATTTGCATCGCAACGTTGCCATAGCGTTTGGGTTGCTTCGACGTTAGGATGCAGCAGACGTTAAGCGGTAAAGGTTGTTGTTGCATCTTCTATCTCCCCAATCCTCCAGTGATCCTATACTCACGAATCTGGTAGGAATGTCTTGAATGTAAGACCCTGTCTTACCAGATGTCATACATTGCGGGCAGACGATAGCCAATGTTTCTTCCGTCGCGCGCCGGAAAAGTGTAAATTATCCACAGATAATGAGCCCGGAACAATTGTAAGTAGCCCGGAAATACCGGTATAATGAAGCTTGTGAGTTCTTGACAACCGCAGAAATCCGCGAGGGTCGTGAATGCGGTTTCGTGGGGTCTGCGACGTCGAGGGAGGATAGGAGACCTGTCACATATAATTGATGATGTCGCTCGCATCCTTGCGACCCCCGTACGGCGCCGGCAGACGTTCAAGCTTCTCGGTCGAATATTAGCGGGAGGCTTCGTTGGGGCGCTTGGGATCAAGGCGCAGACGCCCGATTCGGAGAAATCCGATTCTGGGAGGATCTGCGGCGTCACTCGTTGCAGAGACGGCGAGACGTGTTGCGATGTGGATCAAGGCGGCACGCGGGCGTTCTGCGCGGATAAAGGCCGGAGTTGCTGTGGAAACTTTACCTTTTCCGCCAGCAGTAGTCAGTGCTGCCGGACGGGCCCGTCTCCATTCGTCAGCGATAGGAGGCAAAGCTGCTGCGGCGGAACGTCCTGCTCGTCTTCCGAGACGTGCTGCCACGGCGTTTGTTGCTCGGCGCACGAAAGTTGCTTGCACGAGCGCTGTCAGGCGTCCAGAATTTAGTGAGCTAGAACTGCCTCGTATTGATCGTTCTTCTTGATGGTAGTTTCTAATATAGAAACGTGGAGTCGCGCTCGTGGAGTTCGAAAGGCGCTCTAACGGTCTCGCTGAATCTGCTGCTTCCCGGCGGAGGTGGGCGGGTTTCTCCGAGCAGAAATAGCTGTCAGTGTTAAGCTTTGATCGGACTGAATTCAGTCGATCGCCCGGTGGCGTAACGGTCGTTTTCAGCCGAGTACCGCGATCACGCACGCTATCTATCGCTCGTAAGAGACTGTGCACTATAAGTGTTAGCTAGCATGAAATAACTTCGAGCACAGCGCGAGGAACAAGTATTAGTTGTTGACAATTGTTCTCAAATACCTCACCATTTACCTCTGCCGGTGTGTGGCTTACATTCCTCGTGGGAAGGGCTCGATCGGCCGGACCTCGATGGCTTTCGAGTCGCGATAAACACTTCCAGTCCTGATTAATCCGATGTCTAACCCTCGGCTTCGAATCAATTGACGGTCGCTATGAAGTTAGCTTCGTCCAACGCCACCGGAATATGAGGGTCACGAATCGCACAGCATTTCCGCCGAGCCTCGGAATGGGCCAGACCGAGTTTTCGGTTTCTCATCCCGTACCAATAACGGACGGGCACTCCGCAACGCGAAATGGGGACATCATCTATGTATGACTTCAGCTTGCCCCTCCGGAAGGCTGTTTGGGGATGCGGCTTGTTGCTGCTGTCGGTTTTTCCGGTCTCGTCGCAAACTCAGTCACCTCCGCGCCCTGCAATACAGCTACCTGTGCCCCCCAAAGCCAGCGAAGTTGACCCGGTCGGCCTCCGAACAACGTACCTGCTCGGACCGGGTGATCAGATTCAGATTCAGGTACTGAATGTTCCTGAAATCAGCGAAAAGTCGATCCGGCTCGATCCCGCTGGCGACATCAACCTGCCTATGGTCGGTCGACTCCACGCCGCCGGTCTGACCGCCGAGCAGGTTGAACTTGAGCTGGGGAAGCGCCTGAAAGTCTATCTCGAACAACCAGACGTTGCGGTAAGTGTCGCGGAGTTTCACAGCCAGCCCGTGTCCGTGATCGGGGAGGTCGCGCAACCGGGAATCCACCAAGTTGAAAGCGGTAAAACTCTCATCGAGATCCTATCGACGGTCGGCGGCCTCAAGCCCGAAGCCGGTCCTACCCTGCGAATTACGCGGCGTATTGAATCCGCCGGTCGGATTCCGCTCCCCAGCGCAACCGATGACCCCACCGGGAAGTACAGCATCGCTGAGGTCGATATTCGTCCTCTCGTAGAAGGGCGCACGCCCGAAAAGAACGTTTATGTTCGGGCCTATGACGTGATCTCCGTTCCTCGCGCCCAGATCATATATGTGATCGGCGATGTCGGGAAAGTCGGTCCCCTCGTACTTAACGAGGGGCACTCGATGTCGATCCTACAAGCGGTTTCCTCCTCCGGCGGGGTTTTGCCCACTGCGGCGGCGAAGCACACTCTGATCCTTCGCCCGATTATGGGTGGCCCGAAACGCGCCGAACTTCCCGTCGATCTTAAGAAGATCCTGAGCGGGAAGGCAAACGACGTTCCTCTACTGGCTGGCGACATCCTATTCGTTCCCGACAGTACCGGCAAGCGCGCCAGGGCCCGAGCGGTCGAAGTAGCTATTCAAATGGGAACTCTCGCAGGAACTTACTCAGTGCTGCGCTGACGCAACAAGCACTTACGAAACAATGGATCACCAAAACCTTCAGCGCTCACAGAAGGATCCTCACCTCAGATGCGCCGCCGGTCTGGGCCACGGAGGAATCCCAGGGCGGGGGATTCCGGGTCCGTTTAGCACCGTCCCTCCCGAGTACCTGAAGATCTGTCCGTTCTGCTGCTCCGCGATGATATGATTTCATGTTCACTGAGACACCTCTGCGAGATCGTCTAGTGTCACATATCAGCAGTTTCCAAACTCCGAACTTTTCCTTTCTCAAGGAGAGATCGTGCAGCGTCTTCTGACCCAGCGCAGTCTCCTGGTCGCGACGCTCGTGGTCGTAACGCTCCTGGTCGCGACGGGCCTGCAGTCATTGGCCCAGACCGCCTGCCCCGGCCTCGCCGTGTGTTTTACATCGGTAGACAATACCACCCGCGTGACGATCGAAGTTTCACCAGGCGTGCATTTCACTGCCAAGCGTCTGAGCAATCCCGAGCGCATCTTCTTCGACATCGAAGGCGCGAATCTTGACACCGGTAAGTCTCAAACGATTCCCGTGGCGGACGGGCTGGTAAAACAAATCCGCACGGCAGAACGTCCTCCCAGCGTCACCCGCGTCGTCTTCGATCTCGAAAAACCCGCGGACTTCACTACCTCGGAGTTCCACGACCCCGACCGCCTGGTGATCGAATTACGCCCGATCGGAACGCAACCTTCTGAGCCCGCTTCTAAGCCTTCTAGACCCGCTTCTAAACCCCCTTATGAACCCGAACAGGCGGTCGCCAGGCTAGGAGCTAAGCCAGAGCCGAACGTTCCCCAAGAAGATCAGGTTTCCCCTGTGCCGACCCCAACGCGACTAACCGGAACGAAGACCGGCGAAGGCGATGTGCGTTTCTGGTCCCAACCGGACATGACCAGGGTCTCGGTTGAAATCCCTCCCGGCAGTCAGTTCACTTCAAAGCGTCTCTCCGAACCTGAACGCATCTTCTTCGACATAGAGGCTCCGGGGATCCAGATGAAGAAGCAGCGAATCATTCCCGTCGACGACCATCAAGTCAAGCAGATTCGCGTGGCTTCGACGCGACCCGGCGTTACCCGCGTGGTACTCGACCTCGAGCAATACGCTGAGTTCACGTGCTCACGCGCTTCTAACCCGGAACGCCTGATAATCGAACTTCGTCCGAAGAATCACCCACTCCCTCCATTCCCGTCTACAACCCAGACCACGGCCCCAACCATCACCAAAACTACAACGAGGTCGGCCGCTCCGAGCCCGGAACCAATTCCCCCTCCACAAGTGCCGGCCGACGCCCCAGCCGCCTCAATCACGAAGGTCGTGCCGCCCGCATCGAACGCCTTCCAAAGCGAACCACCGGCTCAACTTGAGCCCCGCGCCGAACCAGCGCCTTCCGTCGAACCGAAGCTTGAGCCGCTTGTAGCCAAGACTGAAGCCAACCCGATCGCGCAACCGGCACCACCAACTCCACCCCAACCGACACTTGTACCCGCACCTGCACTCCCTCCTGTACCCTCTCCTGCACCTGCACCCGCTCCGCCCCTAGACAAGAAGCTCCGCCTCTCCTCAGGAGGTCGAAATCTGAAGATCGTCGCGCTTCAGGGCGAGGGCGCCGTCAACAACATCAAAACCGGCACCTCCATCGATCCGGTAGTCGAAGTCCGTGACGATAAGGACATGCCTCTGCCGGGAGCGGAGGTGACCTTTCAGTTCCCGATAGGCGGCGCCGGCGGATTCTTTCCGGGCCGCAGCCTCACTCTGACCACCCGTACCAACGAACAAGGACAAGCGCAGGCTGCCGGAGCCATCCCCAACGATATCGCCGGCCGCTTCAACATCAAGGTGGCCGCCAACACCGAAGATCGCACCGGGAGCCTGGTCATTTCGCAAATCAACGTCAGCGACATGGCGGACGCAGCGCGCATACGAAAACGCCGGTCGAAAAAATGGGTGATCGTCAGTGTCGTCGCCGGTGCCGCGGTTACCGCCGGAATCATCGTCGCAACCCACCACGGCGGTAGCAGCAGCCCCGCCTCGGCACCCGGTACGATCACCGTTACACCTGGACCCATCACGATTGGGACTCCCCAATAGCCTCGATGAAGCATCTCAACCACATCCTCATCGCCTCGCTCTTAATCACCGCGTGTGGAGACGCCGCCGATAGTTTCAGCGTCGGCACTCCCGTCTTCGGGGCGGTCTTCGACGCCCGCTCGCAAAGCATCCGACGGATTATCGGGGTCCCCGGCGCATCCTCGCTGGCCGATACCTTGATCAACCAAGTCGATGTGGCGGAAATCGCCCCCAACGGAACCACCGCCCTCGCCCTCCAGGGCGGCCAGTTATATGCGATCTCGGCTCTTCAAAGCTCGACCCCGATCTTTACTGCCATCAACCCCATGCCCGCGACCATCGATCGGATCGTGTGGAATCGCGGCTCTTCCGCCGCCGCGATCTACTCCGCGGCTTCGAGTTCATTGACCGTCCTGACAAACTTCTCTAACACCGGAGCCGATCAGACCACCATCGCCCTGAGCTCTCTCACCGGAACAATGACCGCTTTAGCGCTCGATGATTCCGGCTCGTTCGTGATCGTTGCATACTCGGGAAGCGCTGCAGGTGTATATTTGGTCTCCGCCGCGAACCCACCCGCACTCCTGGCGCTGCTCGCCAATCCCACCTCGGTCGCTCTCATCCATCACGACCGGGACGTTCTCGTTTCGGACTCTCAAACTGTCCAAATCTTCGAAGTGCGCGATATTCACGGCTCGCAAACGCTCGCCCCGTTCGCAAATCTACCCGTCGGGGCAACCAATCCCGTGGGTCTGTCGGCTTCCCCGGATGGGAGGCTAATCTTCGTCGCCGACCAGACGTGCCTATGCGTCGGCGTGTATCAATACTCGACTCGGCTGCTTATCAATCAATTAGCGGTCGGCGCGCCACCCGCCTTCCTAAAGCCGCTTCCCAAGAGTCCCTTGTTCCTGGTAAACGCCCCGAGTGATAACGCAACCGCGTTCTGGATGTTAAACGCGTCTGAGACGCCGGGGACATTTTTTGTCTCGGGAGGCTCCCAGTAGCCCCATGGGTTCCCGGCACTTTATCACGGTTCTAGTTGCCTCCCTGGCGTGGGTCTCGTGCGCGTTTGCGCAACCGAATTTCTCCTACGGAATCATTGACTCAAACGGTAATACCTCAACTCTCGCGTCAGGCGCCACCATTACCTTTCCGTCCACGGCCATCAGCAGCACCTCGTCGATCAACGTGGTTATCTCGAACTTGGGCGACCAACCCGGGGTTGTGAATGGAGTCTCCGTTACCCCCGTTGCTTATCAACTTTCAGGGGCGCCGTTACCCGGAACTTCGCTGGCGGCGGGAGCCAATCTGACGTTCACGGTCAAATTCGTTCCCACAGTCGTCGGACCCACGCCGGGAAGCCTGAACATTCAATCGCCGGTCGGCAGCTCTTCTTTTGTGCTCAGTGGTGTGGGTTTAGGATCGGTGTTCACCTATCAGATCCAGTCTGCTTCTCAATCGACACCCGTCTCTCCCTCGGGAACCATTACTTTCCCTAATACCTCGGTCAACCAGCAGAGCACCCTGACGGTCCAGGTGACCAACACCGGAAGCCAGACGGGTCAGGTTGCGACCATCGCGACACTTGGAACGGCGTATCAGCTAAGTAACCTGCCGTTTCTCCCCGTCACGATTCCGCCCAATGGGTCCACTAGTTTCACGGTGATCTTCGCACCCACACAACCCGGATTAGCCCAGGGGCGACTGCAGGTCGGAACGGACAGCTTCAATCTAACCGGAACCGGCAATGGACCCGCATTGATTTACAGCTACTCGACGGCGGGAACATCGGTAGCGGTGCAAAACAACGGTGTCGTTGTCTTCAGCCCAACAGCTTTAGGATCTATCGGCAGCACAATTTTTTCGATCGCCAATCAGGGAACAACATCTGGGGTGGTCACCAGCATCGGGATTGGCGGCCCGAATTCGGTCTTCAGCCTCCCGAACCTCCCGCCTCTTCCACTTACTCTCTCGCCCGGGACCTCGATCTCCTTCACCGTGAACTTCACCCCGACGGCGGTGGGAGTCACGAATGGAAGTTTGCTCATCGACGCGCAGACTTTCACGCTCAGCGGATCTGGAACTGCTGGAGGAGCCTCTATAGCTTATTCGTATACAAATGCAGGAACTTCTCTCCCAGTGCAGAACAGCGGTTCGGTGGTCTTCAGTCCCACAGCGGTGGGATCTACAGCTACGATCTCGTTTACCATTAACAACCAAGGGACCGCGTCAGCCACGGTGGGGAGTATCTACGTCGGGTCGACGGCTACCGGGTTTGGCTTAAATGGATTACCCGGTTTGCCAATCACGTTGGGGCCAGGGGTTTCGACGACGTTTACGATCAACTTCGCACCTAACGCGATCGGCGTCGCGAATGCTACGCTCGCAATCGACACCGTTTCTTTCACGTTAACCGGACCCGGAACGCCTCCTCCGGCCCTGCCGGGTTATTCATTTACCGGAGCATCCGGAACGCAGGCTCCCATGACCCAGCCAGGGGTCGGGCTAACCTTAAGTTCGCCGTATTCGTTACCCGTAACCGGAACGCTTACGATAACTTTCGTCTCGGCCGTGTTCGTCGACGACCCGACGATTCAGTTCGCGACGGGAAGCAGGACGGTCAGTTTCACCATTCCGGCAAATGCAACCAGCGCGGTCTTTGTCAACGGAAGCAATCAGATCCAGCTCGCAACCGGGTCAGTCGCGGGAACCATCGCGATCACCCCGTCTTTCAACACCATTGGGGGAATCGCGCTTACGCCTAGTTCCTCGCTTACGCTCCAGATGACGATCGCCCAGTTACCTCCGGTTTTGTTAGCTCTTCAGTTAACTTCGTCGGCGGCCAACAGTGTCTCATTGACCTTCACGGGGATGGATACGGGAAGAAACCTTGCGCAGGCGAACTTTCACTTCACGATGGCTTCAGGTGTGACCTTGACGATTCCAGACATCAGTCTCAATGTCGCGCAGGCATTCAGCTCGTGGTACCAGGGATCGGCTTCGCAAGCCGCAGGGAGCCTGTTTACAGCGACGGTTCCGTTCACATTCCAGGGACAAATCCAAGGCATCACAAATCTCGTGCAGGCGATTCAATCTATTTCGCTTACGCTCACGAATGCTCAAGGTGTCTCGAACACTCTAACCGCACAGGCACCGTGACAGACGCGGTGAAACGCTGGGGGCCGCTGGCGCTGGTGCTAGTTGCCTTGATGCTCTTCGGAGCCGTCCAATTTGGCAATTGGCTGGTCAAACCGGACTCCTTGGCTCGGGCTACCTCCATAGTGGTTCTAGGGGGCCAGGTTCCGTTTCGCGCGATGGAGGCGGCTAGGGTTTACCACCAGCACTGGGCACCCGAGGTATGGCTCACTCAGGGCGGGTGGTACGAAGAGGACGAAGCGATGGTGCGCCTGGGCATCGATCGTGTGCAGGAATACGAATACAGTCGACAGGTGCTCGAACGGCTCGGAGTTCCTGCAAACTCGATCCGGGTTCTCGCCGGACACACTCAGAACACGGCGGCCGAGGTCCGCACAGTGGCGGAGGCGCTTAAGCTGCAGAATGGGTATCGAGTGATCCTGGTCACCTCGAAAATGCATTCGCGACGGGTGAAGACGATTTGGCGCAAATTAGTCGGTGATCACCCCGAGGTGATCGTGCGCTACACGCCGGATGACCCAGCCAGGCCGGATCGTTGGTGGAAAAATACAGGGGATGCGATGGCCGTCTCGCGCGAATTCTTTGGCTTGCTCAACGCGTGGGCGGGGTTTCCGATCAAATCGGAGCGCTGGTAGGCGCGTTTGCGGAAGTCCTAACGAGTTTTTTCGCGACAGGTCTTTAGGTTATCCTACGGGGCAAACACGCCGGCGAGGGTGGCGAGGTCAAAAACTCTGAGGCGCGCAACTGGAATTAGCGCCACTCAATGAGTCCAGGCAGTTTATCGCCGCGCGGGAACAAAGAACGAAAAGTTTTTGGACTTTCGTAACCCAGAACCAGTGTGGCGACGTTTCTACAGGTACTTAAATCCCCGTTACGCGCGGGCGCTCTTACCCTTTCCGCAACAGCGCCCGCCTCTATCCTCCTGTCAATTTCGACCCCGCGGCTATGCCCTCGTTGCTTCACGTCTTCCGGTCTTCCGGTTACGACTCATCTAGTACGGTTTTGCGTCCATCGCAGCCAATCCCAAGGGCGGCGATAATCTGCAGGTCCTTGAATGGCGTACCGTCGTTCAGCACTGCGCACAACCGTAACCCGCCCAGCGGACGCTCCATCAACGTAAGCGGGTTTCCGAACGCGACCTCCCTTTCGAGGTTCTGGCGGTCTGTTGTGGAAGCCCTGGAGATTAACGGCACGCTCTCTCAAGTCTCGGCTTGACGCGAGGAGCAAGACGACGCTTCGAACACGACCAGAATTCGGGCTGTCGCGAACATCCTTAACTGGTGCGAATATCCTTAAGCAGGCGGAAGAGATGGTAGGGGTCGCTCGGAAGCGGCCTGAAGCCGAAATGTTCGTAAAACGCCCTGGCTTCGTCGTGTTTGGCGTGAACTGCGAACGCGCGAATGCCGGCAATGTCCGCGGCCTGCAGCGTACGCTGCTTCGCGTCCTTGAGCAACCCGGCACCGAGGCCTTTGCCATGCCAGGATGTCGCGACGGCGAGACGGGCGAGAAGCATGATGGGAACAGGATGGCGGGCGAGACCCTTGATCAGCCGCTCTGGCGCCACGGCATATTTGACTTGGCCTACGACAAGCGTGTAGTAGCCAACGACGACGTCCTCCGCAAGGGCTACATAGGTTTGAGAAGCGCCGGCCTGCTGGTTTTGGAACGCATAACGCGTCAGAAACTTGTTGAGACCTTCCCGACCGCAATCGAATTCATCAATGTCGTGGCGGCGTTGGAGTTTCTCAATCCGGAGAGGAGTCACTAGACGCCGCCGCGCTCAAAAACACTCGGCTCCCGCAAGAGCTTGGCGAGGCGCCGCGAGGGACGGGTAGGTGCGGACAGAGCCGCCTGAAAGGCTTTCCATTGCGTGGCACTCAACCCGAAGCGCTGGCGATCGGGCAGGGTTTCTTCTGCACGCCGGAGGGCGCTTTCCAGCACAAACTCGCTAACCGACCGGTGGGCGGCGAGGGCAGCGGTCTGCAGAGTCCGCTTTGCCGAAGGCGTGAGCCGGAGGTCGAGCTTCTGGTTGCGTGTTTCGGTATGCGACATGATTCTCTCAGTTGTTCGTTGGTTGATCCTACTACATCTGCCCGACAGTGTCATGACACTAAGAAAGGGACCAAAAAACAGACCCTGACGAGGTGCTCGTCACTATTTGACCAAATTGCGGCTCTGCGCCATGGCAGCCTGTTCCGGGAGGATAGCGCTGCGAAGTTGGGGTTGTAGGTCGGATGCGATGGAGACCAGCAGACGACTACGTCCGAGGTTGCCCTGGTTTTTTAGCTCCCCGCGCTGGGCCGGGGCCGGTTCTGCGCCAAGCGTCCGGCCTCTCCTTCCACCACGACCTAAAGCTATTGCCCGACCAGCCGAACATTAAATTGAACGCATTAACGACAGACACTCCTTGGGGCCGGTTTACGGACCGGCCCTTTTTTCTTCGCCCCTCCACGGGGGAGAAACCGCGACCTCGCCCGACTCGCCTACTCGAATATCACGCTATACGCAGGAGCAGGACATGGCGAAATGTTCAAAGTGCGAAGCCGACACCCAGTTGTACGAGAACGGCAATCCAATTTGTGTAAGCTGTTCGACAGAGATTGACGCTGCCCGTACGCAAACCGCACGCGACAAAATGGAACATTGGGAATCACGATCTGAATTAGCCCGAGCAGCGCACAGTTAGGCCGTCAGCCGCCCCGACTCATCCGATCCATAACCCGCTGGCTTCCTGCTAGACGGCACTCGGCGCGAGGATCGCACGAGGCCACGCGCACCCTCCAGTGTCGTGAAAAGTCAATCTCGAAGTGCGAGGGGCGTGCCGTGGAACCGGACAAAGACGGAATACGACCGCGTGACCCAGCCAGGCCGGATCGTTGGTGGAAGAATACAGGGGATGCGATGGCCGTCTCCCGAGAATTCTTCGGTCTGCTTAGCGCCTGGGCAGGATTCCCGATCAAATCGGAGCGCTGGTAGCGCGGTTCGGCGCGGTGAGCCGCGGGTCTGGGAATCCACCGGATCAAGTCGTTGCGGGTTCGAGCCAGGTCGGCTAAGGCCTCGTTCTGTGCGAGCGCACGTAGGAATGAGAGGATTTTCGAATTGGCATGTTGATTCCAATCTCGTATGGATATACAATTTGCTGGGTATATCTTTTATGCGGATTTCCAAATGGGGCAACAGTTTGGCTGTGCGTCTTCCAGCAGTGCTTGTCGAAGCGCTCGATCTTAAAGAGGGAGACGAAATCGAGATTTCCATCGCAGGCAAACGCGACTTCAAGGTGGCGCGTGACCAGTCCAAAGCGAGGGCCCTCGAGCAACTCCGTCAAATGAAGTGGTCCTTCCCTCCGGATTTCAAATTCAATCGCGAAGAGGTCAATGAACGATAAGCCGTTCTTTGATACTAACGTCATCCTATACGCTTTCCGCCACGACGATCGGCGGGGTCAAGTGGCCGAAACGCTATTGGCGGCGGGAGGTGCGCTCTCAGTTCAGGTCCTCAGCGAGTTCGTCGCTGTGGCCCGGCGCAAGCTTGACAAGAGCTGGGAGGAAGTGCGCCGCGCCCTCGACATACTTCGCGTTTTTTGTCCAGAGCCCGTGCCTATTACGGTCGAGACCCACGAGAAAGCCGTGTACATTGCGGAGCGATACGGGTATTCAATCTTTGATTCACTCATTATCGCGGCTGCGCTCCAAGCCGGCGCCAGAACACTTTATTCCGAGGACATGCAAGATGGTCAGGCGATCGACGGGCTTACTATTCGCGATCCATTTTCGCTATAGGCAAAGCGGATACACTCCGAGGTTTTTCGCGCCCGGTTCATCGCCCCTTCCACGTGACGGGCAAGAACACGCTTAATCTCGGTTGCCGTAACTTCCTGGTACAGGCCCTCGTCGCGGAGCCAGCCATCGAAGGATGAGCCGATGTTCTTCTCTTTCATGCGCGTCCTCCCTTTTTTCGTTTGAGCGCCAATTCGATCTTGTGTTGCGGTCTTGTGTTGCGGGTCATGCTTTCTTGCTCTACATCGAATAGGATGTGCGCGATCCGCCAGCGTGGCGTTTTATCTCGATGCGTTTCAAAAGCTCTCAGGAACGGCGACCTTATCCGGACCGACTTTCAGGGTAGCTCGGCGCGCGCTGGCGCAGCTTTGCCCTGGAACCGCACTCCCTCGCGGTTCTGCAGGAAGCTCACGACCTCGAACAGATCTGCCGCGCGGTGATTGCCGGCGGGGCCCAGCATGCGCATGAGGCTTTTGGGATGTGCGCGGCCTCGGCGAGTTCCGCAAAGCCGACAGTGGAATTAATTGTAATCGCGTAGGATGGTCTTGGCCGTTGGCCGGACTGGGAGTTGCGCCTGAATCATGGCGGCTCCGGAAAGAACGCAGCGATGGGAGGATGGCTGAAACCCGTACTATCCAGGCGGCGCCTCTCAATCGGAACGTCCTGCGATACTTAAGGAACGCGATTCGACGAGAAGCCAAAACCTGGCAAAAGTTTCCTGAGCAAATTTATCCGGTCGGCCGGCATGGCGGCGCTCGGCTTTGCGGCGGCCGCAGTTCCGCTTCATCTGTTTCTACGAAGGGAGCTGATCGATGCCCCTGAGGACATCCGCGCCCAGGGTTGGCCAATCCGCCTGATGCAGGTGCTTTTCGCCAAATACGTTCTCCGTTGGATCGACGTCGAAGGCCTGGAAAATCTTCCGCAGGGTTCCTACCTGGTAGCGGCCAATCACGCCTACAAATCGGGCGTGGACGGGTTCATTCTTGGCCACCTGCTGGCCACCCGCGCTGGCCGCGTGCCGCGCATCATCATCACGGCGGACAATCGAACCTGGGTGGTGCGGGCCGAACGCTGGGTGCTCCATCACTACGGGATTGCGCTGCTGGTGGCGGAACCGATCGCGGGACACCGGCAGGGAACCTCGGACATCATCGCCGCGTACCTTCGCGAGAGCGACCAACACGCTGTCCTCATATTCCCGGCGGGGCGCGCGATTGCCGATCCGGCCCTACAACTCAAAGATTGGAGCACCGGCGCCGTGGTCGCTGCCTTGAAAAGTAGTTGTCCCGTGGTTCCGGTCGCGATCGGCGGGCTGCGCCTGGACTGGACTCCCGAGACCGTGGTGTTCTCCGCCATCGAAGCGGATGGAAACGCGCCGACCGGTAGCCCGATAGGTAACGACGACCCGCCCTTTCGCATCCACGTTCGCATCGGCAAACCTATCATGCCCTCAGGCGATCCTCATGTGGACACTGGAGAATTGCAGGATGCCGTCGCCGCCCTGATGCAGCGCATCCCAGGGTTGCGTCCCGCTCCCGGGGAAACCGATCCTGCCTTTGGCAAGCTGACCCTGCGCGATGGCCGCACCTTAGCTTATATGGATCGTGGCCCGCGTACCGGGATCCCGGTGGTCCACTTCCACAGTTTTCAGGGATCGCGCCTGGAACGCATGGCGGCCCACGATGACCTGCTCGCCAAACTGAACATCCGCCTCATCTCTCCCGATCGCCCCGGCATCGGCCTTTCCACTCCTGCGCGGGACCGCACAATATCCGGCTGGGCGGCCGACGTGCGCCAGTTGACCGACCACCTTCTGGGACAGGGACAACCCTTCTCCATCCTCGGCTTTTCCGCTGGCGCAACCTATGCGCTCGCCTGCGGCCAGCTCCCCGGACTGCGGGCGATCTCTCTGGTCAGCAGTATGGGCCTACCCCATCTGATCGCGAGCTGGCGGCGCTTTTCGCAGGAAACCTGGCGCGTGCTGCTTTCGGCCAAGCTAGCGAACTTCCGCTCGGCAACCTTCCTCCGGATCGAAAGGAAGCACCGCGACCGCCTGTTTGACCACTGGGACAGCTACTTCGAGGACGTCAAGCGGGGCCTTTCCCCGGACGACCAGCGAATCCTCTCGCAGCCAGACGTTGAGGAATCCTTCCGCCAGAACCGCCGCGAGAGCTACGCCCAGGGTCCGGGGTACCTGTTGCAGGAAGTTCAGGCGCTCTACTCGGACCCGCATATCGACCTTACTCATCTTGCGGCCTGTACCGTGTTGATCACCCACGGGATTGATGACCAGGTGGTGCCGGTGGAAGTCGCGCGGGATCTCCACTCCAAGATTCCTGGCAGCGGGTTCCAGGAACTACCCCGGCGCGGGCACTATTTCGTGTATGAGCCGGATGAGATGGAGAATCTGTTGGTGTCGCTGCTGAAGGCACACCGGAACTGTCCAGGTTAGGACATCAGAGGTTCCTGCCCCGCAGCCCTGTGCAGAGGCCAACCCGCTACCCAGTAGGAGTTCATTAGGTCCTTTCGGGTCACTCTGGACTTGGTGTCGAAGGAGGCGAGATCACTTATTTCCAATGGCAAGTATACTCTGGCGGCGTTCGATCTGATTCTGATGGACGTCCAGATGCCAGGGATGGATGGTTTCGAAGCTTCGCGGCGCATCCGCCGCCACGAGCTGAAGAGTGCACATCATACTCCGATCATTGCCATGACGGCGTGTGCGATGACCGGCGACAGGGAACGCTGTCTCAACGCCGGTATGGATGACTACGTGTCGAAGCCAGTGACGTTAGACAGTCTCGCTCGACTGGCGCGACACTCGAAAAATTCTCATCTAAGAATCGCTGATAACGGGCCACCACCTGCTTGGTACTTAGCGTACAGATGCAGAAGGGACCCTATGATGCACCGTCTGAGTGACGCGCTTATGGTGCTCGCGCTGAAAGGCAATCATCAAGCCGCGATTACAATTCCTGCCGGGAAAATCATTGACGTGATGGGCTCGGGTGGGGATGACAGATTTGTCATTATCACCCTGGAGAGTGAGCAGTTCCACGCCTTCGCTGCGGACATCGCCGACCGTGCTCGTCAAGTCAAGGCTGCTGCCACGTAGGCAAGAAAGGATGAAGTCATGCCACAAGAAGCAACCAAAAGGGCTATCGAAGCCGAACCCGCCGAAGTTCCTCTTCAGGAGCGGGTAGCAGTGCTCGCGTATCAACTCTGGCAACAAAGAGGTTGTAACGCCTATTTTCATCGGCTTGCAATTTAAGGACTTACGCGGCGCTTGTTGAAGGTTATGGATTCGTATTGAAATTGAGGGGTTCCATGTCCTCAATTTCATCTACAGCAAAATAGACGAGAGTGTTCCGCATCGAGTCCGGGCCTGACTCCGCGCATGCTCAGTCCACGCCATCTTCTCAAAGAGAATAAGGTTTCCGATCGGGACAGTACCTTGCTCGACGGTTAAATCGCCAAATTGAGCTGGTAGAGGCCAAAAACTTCTAGTGAAGCCGTTCCGCCGGGC
>Ga0206838_10067_pt1 | contig 33532 bp, 25 predicted proteins | sample Alteio_BWOrgCont_26_FD_152879 | JGI IMG/M metagenome (GOLD analysis project Ga0206838, IMG submission 152879) | Enriched cells from forest soil in Barre Woods Harvard Forest LTER site, Petersham, Massachusetts, United States -... | ecosystem: Environmental > Terrestrial > Soil > Temperate forest >...
AATGAGGGGTCATAAAAGGAGGCCTCAAATTGAAGGTCTCTTTTTAAGTTAGCGCTTATGGGGGTTAGGGGTGGGAGGCAAATCAATCCATCACGAATGAGCATCCCTGGCCGCGATCACATAAGCCGGCGTGGTAAAGATCAAAGGATCGCTTTGTTTTTCCTGGAAAGTCATCTCAATAAAATACGCTTTAAACCCTTGAGCCGGCGCGCTCACTTGCACGGGGTAATGATAGAACCCTTCGCCGAAGGTCCCCGGCAATGTTTTATCCTGGTATTTGATTTGCGCAGCCAAGCGAAAATCGCGCGACAAGGTGTTTTCGGCTTCCCACAATTTGACACTCTGCGGCTGCCGATCAGTGGTCACCTCGGAAATCACACCGGCCGGCGTCACACTCCACTGCACCTGCGGCCGTGGAGTGTGCTTTAACAAAGCGCGGAAATAACCCAGCAACGCATCCTCGACCACCTGCATATCCATCAAATGCCCTTGGTTCGGCACCACGCGCACCCGCGTTTCACCCGGCAACAGATCGAGATACAAATTCAGGCAATCCGGTGTGAAAAAATCGTCGCCGCTCGCACTAATAATATATTTGGGAATACTCAGGCGTTTCTTGTAGACGTCACCCTCTTCCTTGCGCAGATAAGCCAGGGGATCTTCAATGTCCATCAGCTGTTGAAATGCCGGGTTATGCATGTTTTGCGGTATTTTTTCTTGGATAAACTCATAGAACGCCAAGGGCCAGTTGTTATTATAGCTGGCATAAATATGCTGCATGGTTTTTTGGGTATTCAGCATGTCAATCACAACCGGTACAATCGCGACGATACGCTCATCGTGCAAGGCAGCAAGCCAGGTGGCCAAGCCCCGCTTGGAAAGTCCGGCCACCACAAACTGTTCAATGGGAATAAAATCCTGCAGCATGATTTCTTGAACCGCATCCATGGCCTTGACCACGGCCTTGGTCATCGGCAAGGACAAGGGCCAATACGCATTCTTTTTTTGGTCGCTCATGTAGCGATTCCAGGAATAGGCATACAGGGTGTCCCCTTTGCGTGACAGTGCATCTTCAAAGGTTAAATATTGATTGGGCACATCTTGTAAATCAATCACCAAGGCCTGGGTTCCAGCCGCCAACCGGGCAAAATTCAAGTCGTGTGGCTGGGGATTGTCTTGCTGCGCGCGGGTATTGCGTGTGCCGCCGTTCACAAAGAGTAAAGCCTGTGAAGAAACAAGCACATCCGGACGATAAAGCACTAACGTGTGCCGCCAAATACGCTCTTCCCCGGCAGCGGCGTCTTTCGGCCATGCTTGCGAACTCAAGGTATAAGTTTCAATGGAAACAGAGCGTTCAGCATCGCGATTTTTATCCTGCAACACCCAACCAGCATCCAGGCGCTCGGGTTCCGCAAGATAGCGGGGTAAATCGAATTGTTCTATTTTGCTTGAAATCATGGGCCTTCTTCCTAATGGCTAAGTGGAACGATTATAACAAAATTGCAGGGAGATTCTCACCAGAGGGGTCGGGATTTTATTGTGCTATCTACGAATTATTGTGCATTTTTTAATCATTTACTTGGGGAACAGCTTTTAAAAAAGCATTTTAAATCCCTCATTGCCCTGGAAATAAAAGTGTTCCACAATATAGAATACAGCAAAACATAACTGGAGCCTTTTTCGTGACTCAGCATACTAATTCACCCTCTGTCCTGCTTGAAGAAAACAAACGCCTTTCAGAATCTGCCTTATGGCGCATGCAACGCGAATACTTTGATAAAGAAAGTATCAACGCCTGGGTAAACCAAGTCCCCTTTTATATTACCAGCAACCCGTTTATTGCACATTGCTATGCACAAATTGTGGTGAATTTCATCATCGACTGGACGGAGAAACATCCCGAGGCTAAACAACATACGTTCTACATCTTGGAACCTGGAACAGGCTCTGGCCGCTTTAGCTTCTTTACGATCAAGGCCCTCGTGGAATTGTTGGCCGCTTTGAATATGCATGACATTCGCATTTGCTACGTCATGAGCGATGTGACCCGCAACAATATCAATTATTACGAAAAGCACCCGGCCTTACAGCCTTACATTGAAAAAAACCTGATCGACTTTGCCATCTATAACATGGAAACTGATAAACCGATCACCCTCTTGCGGCAGCATATCCATCTGTATCCAAAAACGCTGCAAAACCCTTTGATCGTCTTCGCCAATTATATTTTCGATACCATCTCGCACGATGCATTTACCGTGCATGAGAAAAAGTTGTATGAACTCTTGATCAGCCTCAAGACCGAGACGGCGAACTTAGAGGGCAACCGTCCTGTGAACTTGGAAAAATTGGAAACCGTGTATCACATCCGAGAAGCCAAACCGAATTACTATTCAGATCCTGTGCTCAACGACATCTTGGCGCAGTACAAAGCGGAACTCCATGAAAGCAGCTTGCTGTTCCCCATCGGCTCCTTCCACGCCATTAAATATCTCAAAAAAATATCCAATGACAAGCTCCTCATCATTTCCACCGACAAAGGCTATAGCACACTTAAATCGCTGGACTACCATGGCCATCCCTCGCTGTCATTCCATGGCAGCTTCTCCATGATGGTGAATTTCCATGCCCTCGCTTACTATTTCAAAAACACGGGTGGCGATGCTTTCTTGCAAACCGCGCGCAAGGGCATCAAGACTTCCATTTTCTGTGCCGGCTTGAACTTAGACAGCCTGCCACGCACCCACCAAGCGGTTCAGCAATATATTGAAGGCTTCAGCCCCTCCGATTATTTCACACTGCACCGTCGCGTCAGTGACTCCTTCACGGAATGTGACTTGGATACCATTGCCTCCCATATGCATCTCACCCGCTGGGATCCGCACATGTATCTCAAAATCAAAAATCGCATCATCAGCTTGGTTCCCGAAGCCGATCCGGAAACGCTCGAGTTCATGGCAGCGAACATGCCAAAATTGGCCGAGCACTTCTACCATCTCCCCAAAACAGAATGTGTTTTGTTTGAAATCGGGGTGTTCTACCACGCCATTAAACAATACCAAGAAGCCTTGGATTACTATGAGAAGTCACTGCCCTACATTGGCGAACAATTCAGTCTCTGCTACAACATTGCGCTTTGCTACCATCAACTGGGGGACAATGAAGCTGCCTTACTGCAATTTAAGAAAGCAAGAGAATTAAATCCCGACTCCAAAGAATCCGAGGAATGGATTACTTATTTGGAAAAACAGGGTGACGGTGAAGGCGAGGAAGGCGAGGAAGACAAGGAAGAGAAGGAATAATCGGCCACAAAACCCTGACAGGATAATCCCCTTTCCTCCACGTTTTTGGTGGAGGAAAGGGTTAGGGATAGGAGGTATTATTATTAAAACCTCCTATCCCTAGCCCCTCCCTCCACCAAAAACGTGGAGGGAGGGGGATGATCTTAGGAAGAATCGGGAAGAATCAGGAGGAAGTGGCTTCGAGGGGAGAGTGTTAAAGACTTTCCAGCCGTTAACACTCTTTCAAATCTTATAAAACGCCCTTCTTTTTCTCGAGCACCAAGAGATAAATCAAGTAACCCGCTGCAATGCCAATCACAAAGCAAATCAAACGGGCAAGCATACCACCGAAAATGGCATGCAAGAGGTTAACACCGAAGATTCCATAAAGACCTAGATCGATACCGCCGATCAATAGAAGAATAAAACACGCATAGGAATACAGATTCCAGCTTCTCAGCATCAGCAACTCCATAGTACTCGCTCCTGTATGTAAAAGAACCCCATGCTGACTAGCTTAGCATAAAATAAAACGCCTCGCTATCCAAGCCAACACCTTTAACCCTTGATGATTCCATAGGTTTTTAAGAGCCTGGAAAACTGCTCCCCTTCCGGGGTTGGACTGCGATAATAGTAGGTTTGCAGGTAATTTTGCAGAATATAATGATACCGGCTATTTTCAAAAATAGCTAAAATGGATTCGGTGCGTGCCTTGTCTGAAATCTGCCCTGAACCACAACGCTGGAAAAGGATTGCGGCCAAAATTTCTGCCTTGCAGGCTTTGCGAATGGAATCTGCTTCCTGAAAACTGTTCAAGCAAAATTGCAAAGCACGCTCCTTGTTCCATTCACGCCAGCGATGATAAAAATTCAAGGCCAGCGACTTGTATTGGCTCAGCGACTCGACACCGCCGGGCAAAGAAGCCAGGACCAGGAAAAACAGCGTCGGGATACAGGCTTCCACATTTGCCCAGGAACAATTGCCACTGATTTGCGACTCCACCTTGATCTCAGTCAACGGCGTGAGCTCCAGCAATTGCGGTAAATCTTCATTAATGAACTGGCCACTTTGTTTTTTATAAAGCAAATCCATGACAAACTGATTCGTAAAGATGTCCGGACGGCCAATGCGGTAACACATGATATTGTCATAGAGACGACTGTCTTCACGGCGATCGCATTTCGCAATAATTTGCCCGTATTTGACAAACGTGATGGCATGCCCTTCGTAACCAATCGGGAGAATCAAGGGCTCTTGCTGCGCCAGGCTTAAAATCATGGGCCGATGCTTACTCACATCGACACGGTATTGCCGATAACGCACCAACTCCGCAGCGCGCTGCATCACATCCACAATGACTTGGGACAACCCCAGATAGCGTCTTAATTTACGTGCCCCATAATTATTTTGAAATTGCGCAAGGGAGTCACAGATCAGGCCCAGGGTAATTTCTAGAAAAAAACCTTCAAAATCCACTTCCACATATTTATTTTGTGGATCGACCAAGGCCGCTGTGCCCACCAATTCAAACATATGACCGAGCAATTTGAGATTAATAAAATCCTGGGCAAAGACTTCATTCGCGCCGGCTTGATATAAAATACGCCGTAAATCCGCTTGCCGTCGCAAGATCGGCATGACCAGCACCGCCTGTCCTGACAAGGTGTAGGCATTGGGGTTGGCGCCGCGTGCCAATAAGAATTGCACCAGTTCGAGATTGTTATTTTCTGTTGCCCAATGCAAAGCCGTGTTCCCCGTCGCATCCTGTCCATTCACATCCGCCCCGTGGGCCAGCAGCAATTTGGCAATGGCAAGATTGTCTGCGATCGCGGCTTCAATCAAGGGGGTAAAACCATATTCATCCATTTGATTGAGATCAGGGCGGTGCCGTAGCCATTCTTCAACAGCACGCAGGTCTTCTTCAATGATCGCCGTGGCCAAAGACATGGTCAGCCTCTAAAACGGAGACGGTTTAGGGTTAAAATGGGGTTGATTTTCCAGTCGCAAACGCAATTGATGCTCATAGACTAATTCTTCCTGCTTCTCTGAATTGGTATCTGCTTCATAAAGCGTGGGGTCCAAATTCACTTTCGGGTCAATGCCATCAAACTCAGCGGCCTCGCCTAAGATCGGGTGCTTTAAAAAAGAAGCGGCCCGCTCCGCCATCCCCGTCCCAAACTGTTGATGGGCTGTCCTGCCTTCTTTGCGGTCTTGGCGTTGCTCACGTAATTTTTTCTGCTTTTCAACGAACCCGCCATTGGCGTCTTGATGCTGGACCAAGAGCAGCCTTTCCTGCTCGGGAGAAAGGTTGCGATCATCCTGGACAAAGACAAAGTCACGAAATGCAATGGCGCCACCCTGCCCGCCAGCATGACCGCCTTCGCCGCTTTCACCACTTTCACCACTTTCACCCCGGCCGACATCGTCGTCCTCTTCACCGCGGGCTGCTCGTTTGCGCTTTTCTTCATCTGAATCAAGCATTTACTCTTCTCCTCGCACTCGTTCGCGCTCTCTACATTCATTATAATGGATAATGGCTATAAAGGGAGGGCTCCAAAGGGGCTGTAAAACGGTTTGTCATCCCGACACGTTTTTAGTCGGGATCCAGTGCCTTCGCTAGTCCTGCTTTAAGGCGCTGGATCCCGACTAGAAGCATGTCGGGATGACAGTGTTGTCAGGGTTCGTTGTCCTTTACAGCCACCACTGGCCTGCAAATACCGGGCCTGTGGCTTGCGAGCTTAATGCGAGTTCTTTTGCTGGTCCAAGGCCTCTTGCAACTCTGGCAAAATCTGGAAAAGATCGCCGACCAAGACATAGTCTGCCATTTGGAAAATCGGTGCATCCGGATCGTTATTAATGGCCACAATCACTTTGCTGTCTTTCATGCCTGCTAAATGTTGGATAGCGCCGGAAATACCAATGGCAATATATAAATCGGGAGCCACCACTTTCCCCGTCTGGCCCACTTGATAGTCGTTGGGAGCGTAACCAGCATCGACTGCAGCGCGCGATGCCCCAATGGCCGCACCCAAGCGATCGGCCAGTGCCTCCAAGAGTTTAAAATTCGCTGCACTTTTTAATCCGCGGCCACCCGAGAGTACAACACGCGCTGAGGTTAATTCCGGCCGCTCGGACACGGTCAACTGTTGTTTGACAAACTGCGTCTGGGAAGACGCGACCACGGTGTTCCATTTTTCAATGGGCGCCGCGGTCGTTTGTGAGGCAGCTGCTGAAAAAGCCGTCCCCCGAATAGTCATGACTTTGAGCGCATCGGGGCTGCGGACGGTGGCCAAGACATTGCCAGCAAACATCGGCCGCACAAAGGTATCGGGCGCAAGGATTGCTGTCACTTCGGAAATCATATTGACACCCAGCAGAGCCGCCGTGCGTGGCAACAGATCTTTGGAAAACGTCGAAGCGGTTGCAAGAATATAATCATAGTGTTTGCCTTGCATCGCCAAGAGCGCGGCCGTATTTTCCGCCAATTGATGTTGATAGACTTCATGGTCTGCCAGCCATACTTTTTTGACCGCAGGCAAATGCGCCGCTTCCTGTGCGACTGCCTCACAGTGCCAGCCGATCACGGCAATTTCAAGGTCTTGGTTTAATTGCTGGGCCGCCGTCACTGCATGGCGGGCCACTGCTTTCAACTGTTGATGATCATGTTCTGCTAAGAGGAGTACGCTCATGAGAATTCCTATATCACTTTTGCTTCTTCTTTCAGACAACGCACCAGCTCAGCGGCATTTTCAACACGCACCGCCTTGCGCTTTTTTTCCGGCACCACCAATTTCACCACTTCCAGGCCGGGAAGCAGAGACACCCCAAGACTTTCCAACGAAAGCACTTCCAGGGGTTTGCGTTTGGCTTGCACGATATTCGGCAGGGAAATATAACGCGGCTCATTCAAACGAAGATCGGTGGTAATCACGGCTGGCAACTTCACTTGCAACGTTTCGAGACCACCATCGATTTCTCGAGTGACCTGCAGCGCCTCGCCTTCAAAACGCAGTTCCGAGGCAAAGGTGCCTTGTGGCCAGTTCAATAAGCCTGCCAACATCTGCCCCACTTGGTTGTTATCGGTATCAATTGCCTGCTTACCGAGCAAGACCAGGTGTGGCGCTTCTCGTTGAACCACGGCGGCCAAGAGACGCGCTGCATTGAAGGGTTGAATCTCGGCTTCCGTTGCCAAGAGCAAGGCGCGGTCCGCGCCCATGGCTAAGGCGGTGCGCAATACTTCCTGGGAAGCTGGCGAGCCGATGGACACCACCACCAACTCTTGCGCCAAGCCTTTTTCTTTTAAACGCACCGCCTCTTCCACCGCAATTTCATCAAAGGGATTCATCGACATTTTCACATTTGCCGTTTCAATGCCGCTCCCGTCCGCTTTCACCCGAATCGATGTCTTGGAATCCGGAACACGTTTGATCGCGATTAAGATTTTCATGGTATTCCTTTCCTATTAACGCTATTTTTAGATCTGTAGAAAGCATAGGATAGAGAACTTCCGTTGACAAGAAAAATAAGGAGAGCCGCATGGACATCAAAAATACCGTTGCTTTGATTAGTGGCGCTGCCTCCGGCATGGGCGCTGCAACCGCAAAAGCGCTGGCGGACGCCGGTGCCCGCGTTGTCCTCCTCGATGTCAATCAAGAAGCCGCCGCTGATCTTGCGAAAAAAATCGCTGGCTTGGCCCTGCACTGCGATGTCGCCCGTGCCGACAGCGTGGAAGCCGCCGTTGCCAAAGCCGCAGCCACTGTGGGTCCAGCGCGCATCTGCATTAATTGCGCCGGCTTGGTCTTTTCAAAACGCATGGTGGGGAAAGACGGCCCGCTGCCCTTGGCCGATTTTGAGCACATCATTCAGGTGAATCTCAATGGCACCTTTAACCTCATGCGTCTCGCCGCAGCCGCCATGATTCCGCTAGAACCGCTCGGCCCTTCACAGGAACGCGGCGTGATTATCAACACTGCTTCTGTCGCCGCCTACGAAGGACAGATTGGCCAGGTCGCTTATAGTGCCTCGAAGGGTGGCATTGTGGCCATGACCTTGCCCGCTGCGCGCGAACTTGCCCAGTTCGGCATTCGGGTGATGAGCATTGCACCGGGCCTCGTGGACACCCCCCTCTTTGGAAAACTCTCCGCAGAAGCCCGACAGTCTCTGACTGCCGCCGTGCCCTTCCCCAAACGCCTTGCCCAACCAGAAGAGTTTGCCCTCTTGGTGCAACAGATTATTCAAAACCCCATGTTGAATGGCTCGGTCATCCGTCTGGACGGCGCTTTACGGATGCAACCCAAATAAGGTATCTTAAAGGGTGGTCTTACGAGGCGACTATGCTAAAAAGAATATTTTTATTTGTTTTGACCAATCTCTTAGTCATTGCAACCATTTCCATCATCACCACAGCCTTGGGCTTGCACAGCTATTTAACCGCCGCCGGCCTGGACTATAAAAATCTAGCTATTTTTTGTGCTATTTGGGGCATGACAGGCTCATTTATTGCACTCTTGTTTTCTAAAACCATGGCAAAATTTGCCATGGGCGTGGTCACCATTGACGCCCAAACGGCCACCCGTGAGGAACGCTTTCTCTTGGAAATCGTGCAAAACTATAGCCGCCGCCTCCAGCTACCGAACACTCCCGAGGTTGGCGTCTATCAATCGCCAGAGCTCAACGCCTTCGCCACCGGCCCCTCCAAAGGAAATGCCTTGGTGGCCGTTTCTTCCGGGCTGTTGTCGAATATGAATCCCGACGAGCTGGATGGTGTCATTGGCCATGAAATGTCGCACATTGCCAATGGCGACATGATCACCATGACGTTATTACAAGGCGTGGTCAATGCGTTTGCTCTCTTTCTCTCGCGTATTGTGGCCTATGCCGTCTCCTTGGCCCTTTCCAAAAATAATCAGGACCGTGAAGAAGGCCCTTCCTTTCTCATCTACAATCTTTTAATCATTCTCTTTGATTTGCTCTTCACGATTCTCGGCAGCATTGTGGTTGCTGCTTTTTCACGCTGGCGAGAATACCGAGCCGACCAAGGCGGCGCCCAGCTCGTCGGGCGCGATAAAATGGTTGCGGCCTTGCAACGCCTGCAAACCGCCATGGGCTATGAAGATGATCGCGCACCCTCGGTGGCCGCGCTGAAAATCACCCATCGACCCAGCTGGCTCGAGTTGTTTTCCTCTCATCCCCCCCTTGAAAAACGGATTGAGCGTTTAATGTATCAGGGATAAGGGACTGTACCATGCGCCTGAAAGCACGCCTGAAGAATCTCTTGTTCGGCCATCCCTTAAACCCGTTTAACCCTGCTATTCTCCGCCATGCCTCACTGGTCGCTTTTCTGGCCTGGGTCGGATTAGGAGCAGACGGGCTGTCTTCTTCTTGTTATGGACCTGAAGAAGCCTTCATTGCCTTGGGCACGCATACCCATTTCGCGCTTTACATTGCCATTGCCACCGCCATCACTGTCTTCGTGATTTCCCTGGGTTATAACCAAGTGATCGAGCTCTTTCCCAGTGGCGGTGGCGGTTATAAAGTGGCAACCCAATTATTGGGTCCCTATGTCGGCCTGTTGTCCGGTGCCGCCCTCATCGTCGATTATGTGCTCACCATCGCGGTGTCTACCGCAAGCGGCATGGATGCCATTTTCAGCCTTCTGCCCACCCCTTGGCTTCACCATAAATTATGGGCGGAGGCCGGCCTGATTTTATTCCTCATTGCACTCAATATGCGCGGCATGAAGGAATCGATTAAAGTTTTGATGCCCGTCTTCCTGGGTTTTGTGCTCGTGCATTTTACCCTGATCATCTATGGCATCGTTGCCCACCGTCACGGCTTGTTTCCGGTTGTGCATGAAACCGTGCAAGAATCCAACCATTTTATTCAAGCCCTGGGCTGGCTGCCCTTCCTCGGGCTGGTTTTGCATGCCTACTCGTTGGGCAGTGGTACCTATACGGGTCTCGAGGCTGTTTCCAATAATGTGAACCGACTGCGAGAACCGCGTGTTGCGACGGGCAAATGGACCATGCTCTACATGGCCACCTCCTTGAGCTTCACCGCCGCGGGCTTTATTCTGCTTTACCTTCTCTGGCAACCCGTTCCCGCCTTGGGGCAAACCTTAAACGCCATCGTCTTTCACTCGATTTTAGGCGATTCCCATTTTGGCCAAATGACTTTGTCGGTGACCTTGCTACTCGAAGCCAGTCTTCTCTTCGTCGGTGCCAACACGGGTTTTTTGGCAGGCCCTGCCGTGCTCTCCAACATGGCCATCGACGGTTGGATGCCGAATCGCTTCCGCCATTTGTCCACCCGACTGGTGGTTCAAAATGGCATCATTCTCTTTGGTATTTCAGCACTCAGCATTCTAGTGTGGTGTGAGGGTGCAGTATCGGTGCTGGTCGTGCTTTACAGTATCAATGTGTTTATCACCTTTACCCTCTCACTCTTGGGGCTCACGGTGTATTGGTTGAGAAAACGACAAAAAGCCTCAGCGAATTGGCGCTGGCGTTTGTTTTTTTCTTTCGGCGCCTTTTTAATCTCGGCCAGTATTCTCTGCATCACTCTCGTCTCCAAACTCCAGTCGGGTGGCTGGTTAACCATTGTGATCACCTGCGCTGTTATTTTCTTATGCCTGTTAGTCAAACAGCACTATCGGCGTGTCGCCAAAAAACTCACCGAGCTCGATCATCAACTGCGACAGCCGCTCTCAGACGAGGACACCTCTCTACCCGCGCCGGATCCGCAGCAACCGACCGCCGGCATCTTGATCGGCAAAAATTTAGGCGTTGGCATGCACACGCTGCTGTGCGTGTTACGCATGTTCCCGCATCATTTCAAAAATTTTGTTTTTATAAGCGCAGGCATTGTCGATGTGCAGAGCTTTAGTGGCCGGGATGAACTTGAAAAAATGCGGCTGGAAGTCAATAAAACGCTGGCCTACTTTGTGAAGTATTGCCATCAATACGATATTCCGGCCGAAGCCCATGTGGATTTTGGTATTGATATCGTCGAAGAACTGGATCAATTGACGGAAGAGGTGTGCGCGAAATACCCCAATTGCATTTTCTTCTCCAGCAAACTGGTGTTCAAACATGACAACTGGATCACGCGCTTCCTTCACAATGAAACGCCTAACACGCTGCAACGGCAGTTTCACATGCAAGGCAAGGAATTGGTCATTATCCCCATGCGCATTTAATCTTGCTGGCGAATGTCTGCAATCAAGCGCAAACTGGAAAACGCCACCGTGAGAGTCGGCAATAGCAAGACCATCAAGGGATGGGGCGGAGTCAAGCCCAGCAACTTCAGCACAAAGCCTTGCACATAGAAAGTGATCAGCGCCGTCACACTTAAGAAAATCAGGCAGGCCAGCCAATAGCTGCATTCCGGAATAGACTTCACAAGCCGCATCGGATGTTTTATCGCGCTGGGAAATTGATGCATCAGCCACGCCGTGGCATCTTGGCGCAGATGGGGTTTTTCAAAATAATCCATCATAATAAAATAGCCGTCCATGTCTTGGGCCGGATTCAGCATGGCAAAGCCATTAATATAGGTCATCAACGCAAACAGCCATAAGAACACTTGCAAATACAAGGACGGCACCAGCAAGATCAACAAGGAACACAGCCCGGCCACCAACACATTGGCATACAGACCGGCGAAATTAACAGCGATGCGATGGCCGCGCGTGTCCAGCCACATGTCAGTCGTATCGGTAAAAGCGATGGGTCGCAACCAGTGCCAGCCGAGACCCATGCAGTGGACCTGTCGGCCATAGGCCTTGGTCCCGAGCGCATGCCCTAATTCATGCAAGACGACGGTCAAGAGCATCAAGGGCAACATGCAAACCAGAATCAAGCCGCTGGCATGCAGGGTCTTTAATAAGGTCGCAATATGATTCTCCGCACCCAAGAACACCACCCCGCCCCCTAACGAAATACAAGCCAGACACAGCTGGCCCACGCGGGTAAAGAGAAATTTTCCGCACTTGTTATAAAAGAAAGTCAGCCATACATCGGCATTATTAAAAATCAGCCTAAAATCGAGAAGCGCTCGCAGCCGCGCGCGACAGTGTTGCCAAGCCGTCATTTTTTTCGGCCCAAGGTTTCCCAAATGAATATTGGAAATAAAACCTGAGGCTGCAAGCTTGGAGATCAATGCGACCACCAGGTTGGGAGAAAAAACCTGGTATTGATTCGCCAAGGCCAGCGTGATTTCCAACAAGGTTTGCTTGCCATTCATTTGCTGCCAGATAAACCAGCCTTCCTGTGACAATTTAAAATAACGGGCCTTGTCCGGATTTTTGAGAATGACCAGGGTCTGTCCCTCCGGCGTGGTCCGCGGATATTCACTCACCGCCGGGTTGCGTTGTGGCCGGCTACGATCGACCATCAGCGTCATAAACATGTCTGCAACCTTTTGTTCCTTCTCCCACAATTCACTCAAATATTCCAAAGATAAGGCTAGCAATTGCGTGTCTTCAATGGCACGCGCGCTGGCATTGCGCGGTTGCTGGGTCACCAAGGTGGCCTCACCAAAGAGTGTCGGCGGCTTTAAGACGGCGAGGAGATGTGAAGAACCGTCTGCTTCCTCCGCAATAATTTCTATCTTGCCGGAGCGAATGAGATAACAGCGATCACCTTGGTCGCCCTGGCGGAAAATGACGGTACCCGCAGGAATCGCAAGATCTTCGACTCTTTCACAGAGCCACAGCAAACGTTCATGCGTTAATTTGCCAAAGGGCAGGCTCTGCTTGATGAGCTGCATACGCAACATTTGTTCGGCTGCAGCAAACATGCCGGATTCCAGTTTATTGTTTTGTAAAAAAGCATGTAGGCTTTTCAAATCAAGCAGCAGCAATAAAAGCGCCGTGCTCGCCGTTACTGTTGCGGTGCGCTTCCCGCTCGCTGAAAAAAAGCCCGTGTCATTCAAGCCAACACTTTCGCCGGGACGCAGAATAGCCAGCGGTGTTATCGATTTCTTATTTTTATACACCGAGAGATAACTCACTTCGGCCTCGCCTTTGACTATAAAATAAACAGAATCCACCCAGTCCTCTTGCCGAACGAGGATTTCTCCCGGCGCATAACGCACTTCGCGCATTAACAGCGCCAGGGTTTTACTTTGCTCGGCGGTTAAATTTGAGAAGCAGGGAAACGCTTGAATAAGAGCCTGCCGTTCGGGGATACTTATGGTGGCAGTTTCAAGATAAATGGGCATAATTAGTCCATATAAGGCAGGCTGAAAATCTATCACACTCCTCTTTATTTTAGCACGCCCGCAAGTCACCGGAACAAATACTCATTTCAAATACCCAGGCTGCTGTCTATAATGAACACTTTCACTTTCCATGGAATAAAGAGGAGAAGCGTTCTGTGTTTGCAAAAATTTTCAAGCAGTTGTCGCAATTCATCCATCCCCCGCAAGAGCTCTCCCCGACTGCACGGGAATATTTAAGCTACTTAAAGGCCGCCTATCCCAACAATCATAATTACAAAGTCAAAAAAAACCGCCTGCTGCCGACACGCGAATTAAGCAAGCGTTACAACCGAGTGCGTGAACTTCTACCGCAACCGCTCACCAGTTTTCTAGACATCGGCTCCTCCAAGGGGTTTTTTGTCTTCGCGGCGAGCGAAGACCCCGAGTGCACCCGCAGCTTAGGCATTGATGTGTATCAATATGACATCGACGTTTGCCGCTGGCTGCAAGACCATTTGGGCAATACCAAGGTACGCTTTGAATTCATGCGACTGCACGAGTTGGCCGAGCGCATTGATGAGTTTGGCGGACCTTTTCAGACAGTACTCATGCTGAACATGTACCAATATCTTTATTTTGGCAGTGTTCGCAACCCTGACCGCTATCTCAACCATGATGAAATCTTTAAACACTTACGAAAAATTTGCAGTGAACGCATCATTTTCAATAACCGCGTCAACCTCGCTGACTGCCAAAACGTCGAACAAATTGAACAAGCCAGCGAACACAGTCAAAACTATTCTGAAGAAAAAATCATTGCCGCCGCTTCTCAATATTTTAATGTGGTTCCGCATGGGAAAATTGGTCAATATCCCTTGTGGACGATGGACGTCAAAGAAAATGCGGCCTCTGCTGTCTCCGCTGCAGAATTGAAGGAGGTTTTTGAAGCCTGGGCCAATGATCTCGAGTTTCGCACCCAATTCAAAAAAAACCCGGTGCTCGCTTTGCAAAACGCCGGTTTTTCCTTTGAGGTCGACAAGCTGCAAAAGGTTCTCTCCTTGCTCAAAGCGCAAGAAAGCTACATCAAAAACGAAGCCCTCGACAAACGAGAGAGCCGTTAGTTCTTTCGCCTCCCGCCATGCTTTTTATGGAGGGAGGCGAAAAGGGCTGAGGGATCGAGGCATAAATTGATTTAAAAATATTAAAGATTAAGGGTAACGAACCCTGACCGTAAAAACATCTCCGTTCACTCCACTGTCATCCCGACATGCTTCTAGTCGGGATCCAGCGGCTTAGCTTAAAGCAGGGCTAGAAAAGACGCTGGATCCCGACTAAAAGCGTGTCGGGATGACAACTGGGTACGTTCGTGGAGTAGGCTGGAAAAGGCGTATAGATATGACATTAACCCAGGTATAATTTATGCGTCGATCCCTCAGGGTTAGGGGTGGGCGGTTAAATATTCCTGATTAATATCCAAGGAGCTTATTCATGGACAAAGATTCGATCGTCATCCTCGGGCCTACACGGACTGCCCAAGGAAATCTTTTAGGTGAATTGAAGGATTTCACAGCGCCGCAATTGGGTGCCGCTGTCATTAAAGCCGCAGTAGAACGCGCTGGCTTAAAAGCAGAAGACATCGAGGAAGTGCTAATGGGTTGCGTCTTGCCTGCCGGGCAAGGCCAAGCCCCAGCACGGCAAGCTGCCTTAGCGGCAGGCTTGCCAGTCACCACAGGCTGCACCACCCTGAATAAAATGTGCGGCTCCGGCATGAAGGCCGTCATGCTAGCGCATGATATATTACGGACCGGCCAACACAAATTCATTGTCGCAGGCGGCATGGAAAGCATGAGCAATGGCCCCTACCTTCTTCCCAAAGCACGTCAAGGCTACCGTCTCGGGCATGGTCAACTGTTTGACCACACTCTGCTGGATGGCTTGGAAGACGCCTACGATAAAGGCCGGCCCATGGGCTATTTCGCCGAACGCTGTGCCCAAGAATTTGGTTTTAGCCGCGAAGAGCAGGATCGTTATACCCTGACGTCTTTTGAGCGCGCGCGCAAAGCCATTCAAGAGCAATACTTTGCGGCTGAAATTATTGCCCTCACCGCAAAAACCCGTGAAGGAGAAAAACGGATTGACACCGACGAACGACCGGGCTCTGTTTCCTTGGAAAAAATTTCCCAGTTAAAACCCGCCTTTGACAAAGACGGCACCGTCACTGCTGGCAATTCCTCTTCCATTTCGGATGGTGCCGCCGCCTTCGTCCTCACGCGTTTTTCAGAAGCTGAAAAACGCGGCCTGCGTCCGATCGCCCGTTTGCTTGCACACAGCGCCTCTGCCAAAGCCCCGGAACAATTCACCACCGCGCCCATCGATGCCACCCGTCTTTTACTCGAAAAAATAGGCTGGACAGTCGCCGAAACTGATCTTTTTGAAATTAACGAAGCCTTTGCCGTGGTCGCCATGGCCGCCATGCGCGAACTCCACATTCCGCACGATAAAATCAATATTCGCGGCGGCGGCTGTGCACTGGGCCACCCCATTGGTGCCACGGGCGCACGGATTATCGTCACCTTGGTGCACGCCCTGCAACAGCAACAATTAAAGCGCGGTATCGCTTCGCTCTGCATCGGTGGCGGTGAAGCAACAGCAGTTGCCGTAGAACTCCTCTAAGGAAAATGTATGTCTCGTGAAAAAATGGATTTTGATGTCATCATTGTTGGCGCCGGCCCCGCCGGCCTTTCAGCCGCCATTCGCTTGGCGCAAGCGAATCCCCAGCTACAAATCGCTGTTTTAGAAAAAGGCGCAGACGTCGGCGCGCATATTCTGTCCGGCGCTGTGCTCGATCCCCGCGCCTTAAATGAGCTGTTTCCCGATTGGAAAGCCCGCGGCGCTCCCCTCCACACACAAGCGACACAAGACGCCTTTGTCTTGCTCACAAAAAATCACGCGCTTCGCCTCCCAACGCCACCGCCGATGAAAAATCATGGCAATTATATTATTAGCCTCGGCCTTTTATGCCGCTGGCTGGCGCGCGAGGCCGAAGCACTGGGCGTGAATATTTTCCCCGCCTTTGCCGCGACCGAGCTCCTCTATGAGGGCCAAGCCATTTGCGGCGTTGCAACGGGTGATAAAGGCCGGCAAAAAGATGGGCACCCCAACGCCCAGTTTCAAGCAGGCATTGAACTGCGCGCTAAACAGACGCTTTTTGCGGAAGGCTGTCGCGGCTACCTCACGCAACAATTATTCGAGCGCTTTGACTTAAGACGGGGCATGGATCCACAAACCTATGGCCTCGGCATTAAAGAACTATGGGAAGTGCCGGAAGAAATGCATCGTGCCGGCTCAGTCTTGCACACCATTGGCTGGCCCTTGGACTCCCAAACGTATGGCGGCTCTTTTGTTTATCATTTAGAAGACCGCAAAGTCGCTCTCGGCTTGGTCGTGGGCTTGGACTATAAAAATCCTTATCTCAATCCCTATCAAGAATTTCAACGCTTCAAAACTCATCCCCGCATCGCCCCACTGCTTCAAAATGGTAAACGCCTTGCCTACGGTGCCCGCACCCTGAATGAAGGGGGCTTGCAAGCCATTCCCAAACTGAGCTTCCCCGGCGGACTGATCTTAGGCTGTGGCGCAGGCTTCCTCGATGTGGGAAAAATTAAAGGCATTCACAATGCCATGAAGTCCGGGATCCTTGCCGCCGACAGTATCTTGCCGCTACTGGGGGAAACTACGCTGCAAGAATGCCTCGACTACCAGCGCAACTGTGAAACAAGCTGGATCTGGAAAGAACTCTATGAGGTACGTAATTTACGTCCAGCCCTCGGATGGGGACTCTGGCCGGGGTTGGCTTACGCTGCCATGGACAGCTATCTTTTTCGCGGCCACGCCCCATGGACCTTGCATCACCGAACCCTCGATCATCAGAGCCTCAAAAAAGCCGACCGTTGCCAAGAAATCGTTTATCCCAAACCCGATGGGCGCCTTTCTTTTGATCTTGCCAGCTCGGTTTATTTAGCCAACATCGAACACCCGGAGGACCAGGTCTGCCATTTGAAATTGAAAAACCCCGCCGTGCCGATTCAAGTGAACCTCCCGGAATACGCTGCGCCTGAAACCCGCTACTGCCCGGCGGGTGTTTATGAAATCATTGAGGACAGCGCCGGCCTCGCGCAACTGCAAATCAATTCTCCCAATTGTGTGCACTGCAAGGCTTGTGACATTAAAGATCCGACACAGAACATCGTCTGGACTCCACCAGAAGGTGGGAGTGGACCGCAATATGAAATGATGTAAGGGGCGAGATGAAAAAACTACCGCGCCGCTTTTATGACCGTGACACCCTCACCGTTGCCCAAGAACTGCTCGGGAAATACCTTATTCATAAACAGGCTGGAATCCAGCGCATTGGGAAAATTGTTGAGGTCGAAGCCTACCTCGGCCCGCATGATTTAGCTGCTCACTCCGCAAAAGGCTTAACGCCCCGGACGCAAGTGATGTTTGGCCCACCGGGACATGCTTATGTCTATTTAATTTACGGGATTTATTACTGCATGAACGTCGTGACAGAAAAAGCCGGTCGTGCTTCCGCGGTCCTCATCCGCGCCTTGGAGCCTATCAAAAACCTTGAAGCACGCACTCAAGGCCCCGGCCTTTTATGTAAAGCCATGGGCATCGATAAAAAACAACAGGGACACGACTTGCTGAGCTCCGATTTCTACGTGGCCGCCGGCGAAGAAGCTCCCTTCCAAATCATCAAACGCCCTCGCATTGGCGTACCCTATGCAAAACAGTGGGCAAAGCGGAAATTACGTTTTTACATCAAAGACAATCCCTTTATTTCAAAACGCTAATCAAGGTGGAGGGCGTACGCTATCCAGAAGCAATGCTCCAGATGATTGATACTACGGACTAACCTCTGTCATGCCAGCATGCAGTTAGCTGGCATCCAGCGACTTTAAAGGCTCTGGATGCCGGCATGACAGCCTCTTCTGAAAGCCCTCTGTTGTGCAAGTTTTAGCATTTTGTTATTATTCAGGATATATTCTATTTAATACTGTTAAAAAAACACAAAACACCAGGGGTGCTCCGCCATATGCATAGTCGTCGTTTGTCTATACAAGAAATCAATCATGTGTTTTCTCAAAGATTTGGGAAATTGTGGTCTCAGGAAAGCTCTACAGTAAGCTCTACTTGCATCACTATCCAAGTCAAATGCAGTCTCCCAGAAGCCTGGTTTGATGATGTCGCTAAAGTAATTGATGGGTTAAAAGAGAGCGGTGCCATTCATGAACGTTTTATTCTCTCTAGACAAATGATTCAATCCACTAGCGATGACATGATTTTACGATTTCATATTCCCCTTGAGAAAATAAACAATGCTAATCGCCACATCCAGAAAAAAACTCTCTTAAAGGAAGTGAACGAAGAAAAATCACTAACAACAGGACGTGCATCTCAAGCAAAATCACGACAACAGCCGTCAGTCTTATTGCCACCTGCTGATCAAGCAAAGTTAAACCCTATTCCTGCTAGGAATAGCTCTTTTATTGCCGATGAAAAAGCCCGTGACTTAGAACAACCGCCCGTTTTATTTCATGATCCAATGACGCATGAAATGACTCTGCGTGTTCCGCACGCCATCATGAAATATGCAGGTAATTGTTGGGAAACGAGCTTAGAAATGCTTGATCAGTTTCACCATCGATCGAGCATTAGCCAGCACCCTCATCTCTATTATTTTCAAGTCGGCGGGGTCTATGAACAAGATTTTTCAGAGATCGCTAATAAAAGAGGGTTTCACACTAAAAAAATAACCCTGGGTTCCGCAAAAGAAGTCTATCAGCATTTATTAGATCAAGGGCCTTTTACAATCAATACCAACTATTTTGGATTTGAGCACGTTGTAGTCATCACCGGGATAAAAAACGGTAAAATTATTTTTAACAATCCCCTTCCGAAGGATGGGATTATTTCCAATAAAAAATATGACCCTTACTATGAAGTTGATTTTTCAATTTTTAAATCGACCATTCAAGAAGATTATCCTATTGCCTATTTTCCCTCGGCTCTTTCTTTTATACTCCCTACGAATACGGTCGCAGCAAACCCAGCGCCTGCTCCGGAACCCGAAGAGAAATTATTAACCTTACCTAAGCCACACAGCACGCAGACAGTGTCCCTTACTTTGCCTGATAAAAATCAGTATTCTAGATTGGAAGAGAAGAGCCCGGAACAAGTCTTCACTATATCTGCCATTGGGACAAACACCAAATCGCTATTTGCAAACAGCGGTCGTATTGATGAGATGAATGAAATAAAACTGTCCGAAGGTGTGAAAACCTCTTCATCCGATTTTAAAATAGATGCTATCCCTAGCGCTATCAAAAATGAAATTGAAGCACTGAGGGTAAACTTAGACAATGAGATTAAAAGTACCCATGGTAGTTGTTTTTCATTTTTCTTAAGCTACAAAGCAACTACCAAACAAGAGAAATATGATTATCTAACATCGATGCTAGAAGCAAAAAATTTAACAGAATTAAGGGACATGGCAAATCTTGCAAAAACAAAGGATCCCGTTACACATGGCGTTTCATCACGAGTAAAAAATTTAGTGAATGCGATTATCAATAGTCCTGCTTCAATAATTTTCTCAAAATTGACTTAGGGTGCCCTCGTTTAGAAGCATAAATGATCTTCTTCCGTGTAGGATTGGGTTCCACGCCAATTCTATCCAACCGAAATTGCCATTTATGTCCTTAATTTTACTCAGCTATTCACCTAAAAATGCATATAAATCCCAAAAACAAGCAACCCCGCCCACACCTCTACCCTCCTTTAAAATTTTAGTGGATAAAAAACACGCAAATGACTTATAATTGTCTAGAATTTATAAAATAAATAGGTCTGGCTTATGCCTGGTTCCGCAAGCCCACAAAACGTCGATTCTACCAAACGCGTACTCGTTGCTTTTCATGTGCATGATGGCGAAGGAAAAGACACGCCTACCGGCTCAGATTTAAGGCTTGAGGAATTCAAGCTCACGCTGCAAGAAAAAGAAGCATTGCAGACACTGCATCTAAAATGTTTCGTGAACCCCCTATTAAGCCCTTCTCAGCCCAATGAACATGAATTACCTCAACAAAAACTCACCTCTGAAGAAGAAAAAGTACATTCACAAGACAAGGCCTTGGGTACGTTCCTTCGTAAAGGCCGAGCGCTGGCTCATGAGTTCCGCATCCTATTACAAAGACTCGATGATCTGGAAATCCTGGCAGACAATGATAAAACAGCTACTGACAAGTATAAGCTGTTGCTCAATGAGTATCGCTCCACCCTGATGAAAGTCTTCGAAAATCATCTGCAATCCTCCCTCAAAAGCGCTCCCCCCAAGCCGGATAAAAAACCACCTCCAGCTTGGAAAAACGTGCTGCGCTATGTGAGCTATGGTTTTCTCTTAGTGATTGGTATGGTCATGGACGGTATCGGTAGCTTTTTAGGGGGACAAGAATTAATCAGTTTGATCCCCGGAATCTCAGGGCCACTGGGAATGACGCTCGGTATTGTTTTCAGTCTGATTAATTCAGCGCTGTTCTATTCTTTTGAAGCTGCTATGCTAAAACAAATGGTGGGCCTGGATTCCCTGGATGAAATTAGCAAGAAGCTAGACATGGACCAAGATCAAATCCAACGCAGTGGCAAAATCAATGAACTCCTGCTGAACCCAGGAAGCGATCAGCTGGATCCCCAAACCTATACGGCCTATGCCGCTCTCGCTGAGCAAGTTCACAAAACCATTGCGGCTAAAAAACACTTGCAGCACCAAGATCTTCCCGAAAAAACGTCCCGGAAAATATTCCGTCATGCGGTGACGCTGGTGGGTGCTCTGATGGTCTGCGGTTACGGTTATTTTATGGTCAACTCACTGCTGGTGTTTTTGGCGCCTGCCATACTCGGCACCCCACTCGGCTGGACATTCATTGGTATCGGCATTTTCACCATGCTCGCCTACTACCTCTCCATGCGCGGAAAAGCCATGGTCAACATGCTCAATCCCGCCAGCAAAAAATTCAAAGAGGTGAAGCAGCAGTATCTTCAATTTGAAGAGAAACCCAAGCCTGAATTTAAAAAGACTTATGATGCAAAGGCGAAAGTCTTCCGTTTAGAAAAAACATGTGAAGAACAACAAAGAGAGCTGGCCGCCGTAAAACAGACAGCGCTCAAGCAGCAACAGGAAATAGAGCGCTTGAAGAACCCCATGAGAGTGTTTGAGGCGATCGCAGAACCCCGAAAGAACTCATCATCACCGCAAAGCACAAGCCTGTCGGCGGAGGAGCGTTCATTGACCAACCGTAAGATTCTAGGAGATTCCGTCCGAAGACTCTCACTACCAGCCCTCTCTTTCACAAGCCCTTCACCAACAACGTCCTCTAGACCGCAAACCACCCTTGCAACCCCAACCCCTCCCCCTCCATCGATGCCTGAGGGATCGATGCATAAACTCCCTGGTTAATGCTACTCTATACGCTTTTTCCAGCCTACTCCTCGAACGTACCATGACTGCTACGTTGTCATCCCGACATGCTTTTAGTCGGGATGACAGTTATTTTTAAATTAGCTGATAACGCAAAGGGTATAGCAGGGCCTAGCGATTCCAGAAAAATTTGCTGATTTTTTTCATAAACGCGGCGGCAAAATTGCGTTTCTGGTTTTGCGCCTCCGCACCCGTGTATTCCTGTTGTTTGGATAAATTCATCAGCTGTTGCTCGGCGATTTTATCACTGATCTTTTGAATCATATCCGGATGTTCCTCAAAAAGTCGCGCCATGGTTTCTTTACTGATTTCATAGACCATGGCATCACTTAACGCAACCAGAGTTGCGGAGCGGGGTTCGCCAATCAGCAAAGACAATTCTCCAAAGTATTTCCCCGGCACCAGTTTCGCCACGGGAATCTGCCCCTCTTGATCCTTGGCCTGAATATAAACTTGCAGCGCGCCTTCCACCAAAACATACATTGCCTTGCCGGAATCTCCCTGACGAATCACAGTGTCACCCGTCTTGAAATAAATAACGTTGACGCCGGCACTGAGATTTTCTAACTCCGTCTCATTGAGATCTGAAAAAAGCCCCACTTGGCAGAGTACCGTGAGCACTTGTTTATCCGCAAATTCCCGCTCAAAATAGCTGTCCTTTTCCTCCGGCGCAAGATGCGTGAAACGCTCAAATTGGTGGAAGACCACGGCCAAGCGTTTCTCAATTTCATCATAATCAATATAGGGCTCGCCGATGATAAAACCGGCGGCTGCCAACTGCTCGATGATCTTGGTATAAAGCAAATGCTTGGCCTGGACCGGCGTTATTTTAACGCGTTCCATCCAGCAGGAGAGATCGTATTTGACCTGGGTATTTTGGATATCGGAAATCAAGACCATAGGCTCAGGTTCAGCCACGACAAAATCCGTCGAAGCAATCACCGCCTTTAGAATGCGCAACGCATCCAAGATGGACAACCCGCGGGCACCCAGGGTCACGCTAAAACACACGGAGAAAATACGCGCGCGCGAATAATTGCGAATGACATTGGCGCACACCACCGAGTTGGGAATCGCGACCACATGCCCGACAAAATCTTGCAGATACGTATTGCGCATGGTGACATCCTTTACAAAGGCCAGCTCGTCAAATTTTCCGGGAATTGAAATCACATCACCCGGCTTGAAGACTTGCGCCACATTGAGAGCAATCCCCTGCGCCGCATTTTCAAGAATACCCCGCAAAGACAAGCCGATGACAATACCAAATGCACCTGTGGTTGCTATCAAGCCGGTAATGGACTTTTGAAAGACCAAAGCCACGATCGCGATGAGCGCGATTAAGAGAATAATCGTTGCAACCGTGGAACGTAATAATTGTGGTACAGGTGCGCCCGTTCTCTTATAGACAATGCCTTCCCATACAAACACCGAGACCGCAGCATTCACAAATGCCGCAGCAGAAAGCCAGATCAAGACGGCAAAGAAATGCCGCACGGTGATTCTCTGACCTTGAATCACGGTCTGTGCCACCGTCTCTAGGAAATGTCCGGTGAGGATATAGATAATCAAGAGTGTGAAAAACACGATGGCAAAGGCAGCCAGAGTTCGAAAACGTGTCGGGACTTGGAAACGGTGGCGAAAAGGATGCCGCATAAACGGAGCCACTCCTATCTTAGTCTGCCAAGGTCAATCAACAAATGATTGCATCCAACGTACCGACTGTGAAGGCCGTAGATGCGTTAGCCCTTATTTCTATTTTACTCTTTTTAAGTCCGTGATTCGAGGGAAGTGAACCAAATAAGAACACAAGTCAAATAATGATATAATTACTACACTTAAAAACGGGGCTGTAAAGAATTCTGTGTAAGTATTGTCATCCCGACATGCTGCTAGTCGGGATCCAGCGCCTTAAAGCAAGACTAGAAAAGACGCTGGATCCCGACTAAAAACATGTCGGGATGACAATACGCAAAACGAGGGCTCACTTACACAAACCACTGTACAGCCCCTTAAAAACGGGATTGTAAATCCTGGAAAAGTGACCATGCCAGGTAAAATCCCGCTTAAAAATAGCGAACCCTACGAGTCCTCTGTCATCCCGACATGCTTCTAGTCGGGATGACAATGCGCAAAACGAGGGCTCACTTACACAAACCACTGTACAGCCCCTTAAAAACGGGATTGTAAATCCTGGAAAAGTGACCATGCCAGGTAAAATCCCGCTTAAAAATAGCGAACCCTACGAGTCCTCTGTCATCCCGACATGCTTCTAGTCGGGATGACAATGCGCAAAACGAGGGCTCACTTACACAAACCACTGTACAGCCCCTTAAAAACGGGATTGTAAATTCTGGAAAAGTGACCGTGCCAGGTAAAATCCCGCTTAAAAATAGCGAACCCTACGAGTCCTCTGTCATCCCGACATGCTTCTAGTCGGGATCTAGCGCCTTAAAGCAGGGCCAGAAATGACGCTGGATCCCGACTAAAAACGTGTCGGGATGACAGCAAAGATGGCAAAGCTATGGCTCAGTCAAACCGCTCGCTGTATAGCCCCCTAAAACATAGACGCTGCCGTCATTGCGAGGAGCGCTCTCCGCGACGCGGCAACCCTCGCATACTCTAACTCCTTATTTCTTCTTAAGCGCCAATGTTCTACATAGAACCTCAGCCCTCCCAGAAGCGTCACTGTTCTCACCTCCCACAAGCGTCACAAGAGCTGCTTTCAAGAAGTCATGACAGATAAGACCGAACCCCTTGCAAAAACATCAATGTAAATAAATTCAAACACTTACAAGGTTATTCGGTCACCGAAGTGGTACCGCGGATCAAGCGTTGAATAATACTGGCACGAATGAGGTTGCTTTTCACCCCTTCCATCGCGGGGTACTGACGTCGCACATGGATAACCGCTTCATCGAGTTTCTTCATAAGTGTTTCCGGAAAACGGAGACTAATCATTTCCTTCAACTGATCTGAATAATTAGCAATATCCACCAAGTTAGGATAATCCGGGAGAGATAAAAAGGCTTCGATTGCCTCTAAAATCCATTTATTCTTACCACGCATACCGTACTCATCATTAATCACCGCTTGCTGCAATTTATGGTGCAGATTCTTTTGTAACTTAATAGAAGTAATTGCTGTCTTCATACTTGTCCTACCAATTCCCTTTCTAAAATGTCCACCAATTGCCGAAAGGCCAGCGTGCTGTGTTTCACCTGGCTCCACTCAATGGTCGAGAAGATCGGCACATATTTCTGATATTTGGCCTGCCCCAAGATAGCATCAATAATTTCTTTCACAACCGCTGCTTGCGCCGTTGTTCCCATATTAATGCGCCTTGACAGTGGCCGCTGCTGCTTGGTTTGCAAAAAAAGATGTTTTTGTTTCTTGCTGAGGTCACGCTGCTGTGCAAGCAGTTGTCGCAGATCTTTCAAGCTGCAGCCCCGAATACAGGCTTGAATGGCTTCTTTGCGAAGCCCTTCTAATTCAATTCCCGATAAAACAGCAGCCTTATCTAAGCTGCGAATTTCACTGCTAGCAATGGCTGCCTTGAGATCTGCAGGCGCATTCAAAACAGCCATATAGTAAGTGGCTTGTGGCAAAGACAGGCCCGTTAACTCCCGCAGCAGGCTCGCAGTGACTTCTGTGGGACTGTGTTGTTCTTGGTATTCCCGCAGCAAATCTCGCACATTTTCAATACGCTCATCGAGGGTCAGATCCTCACGCGCGGTATTTTCGATCCATTGAACCAATTTGAGCTCAAAGCCTTTGGGTTTTTCGTTAAAAACCCGCGCCTCAATTTCATGCTTATTCGCCAAAATGGAGGACAAGCAACGCCGTTCACCCGCCACCACTCGGTAAAGCTCTCCCCGCTTGTAGACGACGATGGGATTAATGATACCGCTGCTTTGAATCGTGGCTGCTAATTCTTTAAGCCGTTCTAATTCTGCAGCCTTACGTGGATAGAGAGGATCCTGACGATTTAAGCCCTCGCGTACATCCACCAGACCAATCGCCAGCTTTCGCGGGTTGTCGGGATCAAGCTCAATGCGCGACAAGGGCAGAACCACATTGCGATAAGTTCCCGAATTATTTTCCACCACATGAATAGTTTCGCTTAAACCGCGAGTCAAAGCAGTGGATACGCCAAAGCGTTTTTTCTTGGTCATGAATAAATCCTCTCAGCAATATGTTGGTAGGCTTCCAAGGCTTCCTTTTTTGCCACATGATCTTCAGGAAAATCAAAAATGGAACGCGGGTTGGCTTCTTCAGAATCCACTTCGGCATAGACAATGCGTTGATTCAAGCGAACCGGCAAAATATAGCGATTAATAGCGGGGTTACCCTGCAAGCTGTTTAATAAGTCTTTGTGCAAGCGGGTTTGCTTAAACATGTTCGGCAAAATACCCACCAGATTTAAGGGCCGTGACTTTTCGCGGATCAATGACTCCTGCATCCACAACTGCAACATTCCATAAATGCCTTGCACCGGCTGCTCTTCCATCACCGAGGGAATCACAATGTCCGTTGCAGCCTTCATGACGGAGATGGTTAAGGGGCCTTTGGAAGGTGCGGTGTCGATAATCACGGCATCATAGGCAGCACGCACATCTTCAGAATTCAAAAAGCTCGCCAATTGTTTGTGGACTTTTTCTACAACTTCTGTCTTTCTGACCGATTCTGCAGCAAGTAGTCGCTCAGCATGCCCGGGAGCAATGTCCAGATTCTCAATATAAGTGGGGTAAGGCACCACGCCTTGGCCGTAGAAAATTTCTGCAATGCTACTGCGTCCTTCCCAGTCCTGGTCTTCTTGATCGTCGGGGTTATAGTCGGGGTGAATGGGTGGAATCAGTCCTTCAGGTGCCACAGGATCGATTTCCATTTGTAGATATTGATGAGAGAAATTACACTGAGGGTCAAAATCAATGCCTAGCACAGACATTTTTTTTACTTTGGAAAGATACTCTGCCATGATTTTGCTGCAAGTAGTCTTTCCAACACCTCCTTTGTTATTCACGAAAGCGATAATTTTCATTCCAAGCTCCTTCTATCCTAAGGAATTGTATTACAAGAAATCATAATATATTATCAATTTTGTGTCATCGAAAATAAAAAACGCAATCTAGGACTGTTGTGTTTTTGTTTAAATAACGTTTATCTTTTGTTTAGGACAAGGCAAGTTCTTGAAAGATCGAAAGTTCAAGTGCACTTTCGTGACGTTTATGGGAGCTCATGTGACGTCTCTGGGAAAATAGGTGACGTTCTTGGGATAGGTTGAGGACGGATATGGGATGAATGTGACGGATATGGGATTGCGAGCAAAAAAAGCAAAACAGGACCGGGTCCTTGAAACCGGAAAACGAGAACTCAAAAAGCATGCCGCGACGATTCACTGTTCGAATGGCTTGAGTTTGCTCCAACGTAAAATAACCAATGCGCTTTTATATCATGCCTACCCCGAGCTCATGCTCAAGGAAGAGCATGAAATCACCGTCAAGCAGCTTTGCCAGCTGATTGGTTATCAGGGCAACAATCATGCCGTAATTAAAGAGGCCTTGAAGGAATTGCTTTCGACCGTCATTGAATGGAATGTGGTGAATGACAAGACGGGCTTCGAGGATTGGACGGCTTCTTCCATTTTGGCGAGCGTTAGCCTGCAGGGTCCGCTTTGCTACTACGCCTATTCCCCTCGGATGAAGCAATTACTGCATTCGCCTTCCATGTTTGGCCGCATTGATCTTTTCATTCAGTCCCAATTTCGTTCCAGCTATGGCTTGGCATTATACGAAAACTGCATCCGCTATCGCGGCCTGCCGTATACCAAATGGATTGAAATGGATACCTTCCGGAAACTCATGGGGGTTCCTGCGGACAAATATCCGATTTTCCGAGATTTTAAAAAGCGGGTGCTGGATAAATCGATTGAAGAGGTGAATACCTATTCGGATTTGGTGGTGGAGGCAGAACTGCAAAAGGAAGGACGGCGCATTAGCAAGTTGCGTTTTTCCTTGAAGGAGCGGACCAAACGAACCCGCATCGGCGGTGTCAAAGCAGTGAAAGCGCTTTTGAGTGAAGAGCAGGCCGCGTTGCAGGACCGCCTGCTGGGCGATTACTATTTTTCAAAACAGCAGGCGGTGCAAATTTTGCAGGATTATCCGCCGCAGGCCATTGCCGAGAAGATGGCTCTGATTGAGAAGTCGAAGAATTACCAAGCAGGGCGGGTGAAGAATCCCGCAGCCTATTTGATGAGCGCCTTGCGCTTGAACTATCAGGAGGCACAAGCCGTCGAGGAGGTCCGTGATCGCAAGAAGGACAAGACGAAGAAAGCCGCTGCCTTGGCTGCTTCAAAAACAGTGGCGGAAGGCATTCGCAAGGATTACCAAGCCTTCCGCATCCAAGTGATCGATCAAACCTTGGAAAACCTCTCTGAAACGGATCGCTCCGCCTTCATGGAGCGGTTCCACGGCTATGCCCAGGTTGCCATAAGCACAGTCCTGCACCTCCAACGGAATAAATACACCCGCGAAACGGTGCTCACCTCACCGCAAATCAAAGCGATCCTGCGACAATTCATAGAGCAGGAGCTTGTTGCGACAGAACAACTGGCCATGGAGCAGTATCTTGAAAAGCTCCCCAAGGAAAAACGTGCTGCATGGCGGCTTTCAGGTGAGGATACGTAGGATCTTCCTCTCCAATGATGATTTAATCGATCCCGCGGCTTATTCGCGGGATCTAGAGCCGACTAAGCACCTCTCTCATACACCCTAGGGTTAATACTAAGAGGAGATGGCGAAGACAGCGGGCCTGACTGACTAACGCAAAAAATATTTTCCTATGCATGAAAAGAGGCGATCCCGGCAGTCTTCCGCTTGTCACCACCTTAAAAACACCCGAAAAAGGCTTATTTTTTGATTTTTATGCGGGTGTGTCCCGCATTTTTTAAAATGCAGGCGCTGTTTTTATCCGTCCTACATGTTAAGAAAAATAGGAGGTATGAAAAAAAAATGATAATAAGTATTCACAAATACATAAAAAAATATATATAATGAAAGTTGTTCGAGTTGTTCGAGCATCCTAACCAACCTTTTTAAGGAGAAGAAACATGGCAGGGAAAAAGAAAGCAAAATCGAAAGTAAAAGTAAAAGCAAAAACGAAAATGAAATCGAAAGCAAAGAAAAGCTCCAGCAAGAAAAAGAAGAAGAGGTAACGATCAAGGGGAGGGTGGTTAAGACCATCTTCCCCTCTCTTTTCCCCCCCAGCGTCTTCTAAGCCTCCCACCCGATTCCCGATAAAAGCCCTGCTCTAGAGGGAGTTTTCTATTGCGCATGTACTACAAGAGCAGTCCGATCATCGGCCTGCCCCGTCATTGCGAGCGCGAGCGAAGCAACCCAGGGTTTATTGCTGCTCGACCTGGGCTTTATCGGGTGATGTGACAAGGATAGAGGGGCAATAAACCCTGGGTTGCTTCGCTCGCGCTCGCAATGACGGGGGTGCAATCAGTCCTAGAGCTTTCTCAAAATCACTGCTTTCAGATAATCCGTCTCCGGGATAGCCAGGTGCACGGGATGGTCGGGGCCCTGGTGGCCGCGTTCCAGCACTTGCAGCTGACAATGGGCATGGCGGCTCGCGCCTTGCAGTAGCTTCATAAAGTCGTCATAAAGTAGATGCATCGAACAGGAACAGGAAATCAAGATGCCGAGTGGGCTTAATAGCTTGAGTGCCAGGATATTCAAGCGTTGGTAGGCCAACCATCCTTCTTTTTGATCCTTGCGTTTTTTAATGAAGGCCGGTGGATCCAGAATAATCACTTCAAACTTCTTTTTTTCCCGGGCGAGCTTTTGTAGAGCAGTGATCGCATCCTCGCAATAGACCTCGACTTGGGCTTGCACGTGGTTAAGAGCAGCGTTCTGTCGGATGGATTCACAAGCAAAGGCGGAGCTATCCACACAGAGTACTTCTTTTGCGCCGAGACGGGCCGCTTGAATACCCCAACCCCCCAGATAACTAAAAACATCTAACACCCGCTGTCCGTGGACATAGTCTTTGAGGCGGGCACGATTGAGCCGATGATCAAAAAACCAACCGGTCTTCTGTCCTTGCCAGAGAGGCACTTGAAACGCCGTTTCATTTTCTTCAATCCGCACGGTCTCCGGTGGTTCGCCCCAACCGGCGGTGACGACGGTGTCGAGACCTTCTTGCAAGCGAATAGGACTATCGTTTCGCCACAGCAAGGATTTCATTTCCGGCAAGACAGCTCGCAGTGCCAGCAGCAGCTCTTCTTTTTTCAAGTCCATGCCATAGGTGTTGCATTGCACGACCAGGTGGTCGCCAAAACGGTCAACCACCACTCCCGGCAAGGCGTCGCTTTCGGCAAAGGCAAGTCGGTAATACGGTTTTGAAAAAAGGGACTCTCGCAGCTTTAAGGCTTGGGCAAGGCGCGTGCTGAGCAGCTCCACATTCAAGCGGTCGGTGAGTTTGTTGGAATAGAGACGGGCGGCAATCAGGGAGTGCGGATTGATGTAGGCGACCCCTAGAGGATCTTGGTTGGCGGCCTTTACCAGCACTTCTGCACCGGGCTTAAAACTTTGCAGGGGAGACTTTTTGGTGTCAATCTCGTTGCTGTAAACCCAGACATGGCCTTCTCGCAGGCGTTTATCCTCGTTTTTTTTAAGTTGTAAAATCGGTAGAGACATCTCGGACTCCTAGGTTGACCACTGCAGGTTAATTTAAAGCGTAGAAGGATAGCGGGATTGCGAAAGGATCGTCAATCGAAGCTTGGGGGGTGAGTTCATCGGGATTGGGGTCTTCATTGTAACCATAAGGATCTTTGCGGAAATTTAAGACCCCCGCGCGGTCGACCCATGCGGTGGCATAAATGATATAGACCGGCAAGGGCTTCACTTTAATAGTGGTTTCCTTGCCCGATTGCAAAATCTCAGCCAGGTGATGGACTTCACCTTCCGGACTACCATTGAGCAAATAGGAGAGCAGGGCAAAGGGTTTTTCAAGGCGAATACAGCCGGAACTAAAAATGCGATTCTCTTTATTAAAGAGTTCTCGGGCGGGGGTATCGTGCATATAGACATCATATTCATTGGGGAAATCAAATTTCACCATGCCGAGCGCATTTTTTTTACCGGGTTCTTGACGAAAATCGTAGGCAAAGCCATCTTTGGCCGCGGCTTGCCAATCAATGCGACTGGCATCCAGCGTCAGCACCTCGGATTTACGACGTTGCACGACCTTGATATTCATTTGATCGAGGTAGTGAGGATCTTTTAAGACTTTGGGGAGGATGTCTTTTTGCGCAATACTCGGCGGGATATTCCAATACGGGTTGAGTTCAATTTGAGTCAGCTCGGAAACCAATTCCGGTGTAGGTCGGTCGGGTTTGCCGACAATGACCTTCATGGTTAAGATCGGGTGGCCGTTTTCCACCAAGTCAAAACGATATTCAGGGATGTTGATGAAAATAAAACGCTTCCCCAGATGCGCAGGCAGGGCCGCCCAGCGTTGCATATTGCGGCGGATTTCCTCGGCGCGCTCAAACGGAGGCACGTTGAGCGCCTGTTCGGTTTTTGCTCCCAAGATGCCATCGGGTTTTAAACCGTGGCGTGCTTGGAAGCGTTGGATGGCGATTTCCAAGGCAGAATCAAAACGCTCACTCTGGGTGTCTTCTTCACGGGACAGGTCGCCGGTTAAACGGAGCCGTTCTCGCAGCTCTGGAATGCCGGGGTTTGAGCTGCCTTTTTCCAGCTCAGAGGTGGAAATGGTTGGCCAGGGGCGGGTTTGGATGGACTCATAGTAGTCGAGGGCTTTTTTCAAACGATAATAATTCTCATTGACGGGTTGTCGAGGTTCTTCCATCCATTCGCCAAAAGCCAGGGGGTGAAAAAATAAAGAGCAAAAAGTAAATAGAATGTAAAAAATAAGGCGATTATTTTGGGTGAACATGGTAAACCCCGCTTTGGACAACTCTAGGTATTCTAGCACGAGTGGCTTTAAGCGTCATGGTAAGCAGGGAAGCCCCCTTTCTAGAGAATGGGGAGTTATGTCGGTGACAGGTTCGTTTCTGGTGGTGTAGTCGTAGAACTCGGTATCCCAGGTCTTGTGCTGGCACTGGCACCAGTGGAGGCGGTGAAGAAATTGTTTTCGACAACGCCACTTTTTTGGGTTTGGGATGTGGTTAAAGTTGGAGATTCCTGGTTACGATCATCCACGGGCATGCTGGAATTATTTGTTTGCAGCGGCTTGGGCGTTTCCTCTGATTTTATTTCATTGGTTAAACTTGGCGGGCTGGACGCTGAAAAGCTCTCTGTGCGTTCTTTTGGTTTTTCCTCTGAAGCGCTGCGTTCACGGGTTTGCTGCGGAGTCAAGGTGCTTCCGGGAGCAGGCTGCCCGTCATTGCCTTGCAACTTGCTTGCGGCTTGTAAAGCGACACTGGCTGCATGCGCATCTTTATTTGAGACAATGAGCTTACCCTTTTTCCGTGCGCGATCTTTAAAGTCGTCAAAACTTTCTGTTTTAATGCAAAGGATGATTTGTTGATGGTAGCGCTGATAAAAATTTTCTTGGTAGTACCAGGGCATATGGATATTTACATCCGATCGGGTTAATACGCGAGTACTCTTTAATTGATGGGTCATCGAACGTTTTGGATACAGTAGATGTTTAAACAGGCCAACCCGAGAACATTCTAAGATAGCAGCGGGCTCGCCCAAATCAGCCAGGTTATAAAGCGCTGCGCTGCGTTTCCCTTCCAAGGAATCAACAACTAAATTTTTGAGTTGATCTTCAAGAATTCTATCATCCAGGGTGAGTTTTATTTTTCGATAGTTGGCAAGATGGTCTTTAAACTCTTTCTCTTGCCGCAAATGCTCAAGGATGTAGGTGCGCATGGCGTGCAAGGTTTGGCAAAATAGCGAAGTCTTACTGCGCTTCAGCGACTTACGCGCTTCTTCTCCCAGGTCAAAGACTGCTTTTTCCCAATCCCCGAGGTTTTTGGCCTTCTTAAAGGCAGATTTTAAAGCCTCGCACACATGGGTGATGGCTGCTTCATCATTCTCTTCCGTCCCTTTTTCTTCCTCCTGTGTTTTGCTTTCCTCACTTGAAAATACAGCCGAGGTGAGCAGTGAGAGAACGTGGGCACTGCTGCTGATTAATTGACTGCCTCTTTGAAGCAACATCGAACCCGTGGAATGCCAGGTGGGTTGGCGCATTTCAATGTAGTCGTCAAGAAAACGCTCCAAGACATGAATTTCGGGGAAGGACATAAACACTCCTGTGATTATTATTGACCTCGCAAAAGGAAGTCGTCTTAAAGGAAGTCGTCCTAGCGGAAGTCGTCATTGCGGAAGTCGTCATTGCGAGCAAAGCGAAGCAATCCATAAGGATTTTCAAAATCCATGTTAGCGCTTATCTGCAGTCACGTCCACCCTTTGAATGGAGAGGTCCACTCACGATGAATATTAATTGTGATCATTGCCATTTGCTTTTTGCTGCAGCT